>Ga0315277_10001960_pt1 | contig 29086 bp, 32 predicted proteins | sample YL17G05_15_MG_FD_203695 | JGI IMG/M metagenome (GOLD analysis project Ga0315277, IMG submission 203695) | Sediment microbial communities from Yellowstone Lake, YNP, Wyoming, USA - YL17G05_15 | ecosystem: Environmental > Aquatic > Freshwater > Lake > Sediment | place: USA: Wyoming | collected... | reverse complement strand
TGGACAACATCGCGGCGCGGATGCACCTGAACGCCCATTCCTATCTCTGTGGCGTTCCGTACATCGACGGCGGGACCTCGTCCTCCAGCGGAAAAGTGCAGGTGGTGCTGCCTCCCGACACTCCTTGCCTGCAATGCGCCACCAATCGTACGCATTCTAGGGTGCTGGAGAAGCGATACAGCTGCTCTGGTTCAGAGGTCTCCTATTTCGAGCCGAAACTGGCGGCGGAGATCACCACCACGAGCGTCATCGCTGCCATCCAGGTGAGGGAGGGTCTGAAGATCGTGAGCGGCCTGAGGAACGAATGCCTGAAGCACATACTGTTCTACAACGGGCTGAAGAACACGAGCGAGGTCCTCGAGGTCCCCCTGGACGAGGATTGCCCCGTTCATCCGGGCTGAGATATCGAGCTCTGGCTTGCCGTTATTCGTATTATCAGCTAGGCTAACTGTGATAGATAAGATTAATGAACACTCTGTCGGTCGAAGGGCTGTGATCGAATGTCTGTGCACATACGAGTGAGGAACGCCGAGACCGGCTCCACGGTGGACATGGAACTGGAGGGCGAGAACACGGTCCACGAGATCATCGAGGGGGCGGCCGGCTACTGGGAGAAGGACCCGGGAGCCTATGTCATCAGAAGGGGCAAGCGGCTGCTCAAAGGCCAGCACACCGTCCTGGAATCTGGCATCGCTGAAGCTGATGAGCTGGAGCTGCTGCCGGACCCCGAGGGCGGCTAGATGCCGTTGCCCAGGGATGTGCTGTTGGCACGCATCCGCAATGAGCTTAACATTTGCCAGAGATGCCTGAGGCATCCTATCGAAATACATGCCGAGGCGCTGAATGAGATGCCGCTGGACATCGAGGTCAGCTTGGTGCAGATCCCCGCCTGCGAGAAGGTCAACGGAGAGATCAGACGCCGCTTCCATCATCGCTTCCGCATGACCATCTCCGAGGATTACCCATTCGTCAAGCCCCAAGTGGTATGGTGCACCCCCATCTTCCATCCCAACGTGATGCTGCCTGAGGATGGAGGATTGCTATGCAGCAAGCAGTTGGATGGCTGGAGCTTCAATTCCACCCTACTGATGTTCATCAAAGGGATCGAGTACCTGTTGCTCAATCCCAATCCCGGAAGCCCATTTGGCACCCCTTCCTGCACAGAGGCCGCGCAGTACTTCAACACCCGAAAGGTGCCGCAACCGCCACTGGCCACTCTCCCCCAGCCCAAGGTGGTGCGCGCCCGTTGAAACCTCCGAGCGTCGTGGCGGCCAGCGAGGCCAAGATCGAGGAGCGCCCCCCTCCGCCCGGGGAGCGCAGGACCTCCCACAAATGGCTGGGCGAACGCTCTAAGCAGGAATACGAACGGAAGAACGACAGATTGGAGCTGTATGTCTCCAAGTTGTCGGAAGAGAAGATACGGAACCATGCCATGAGCGCCGCCCAGGACCGGCTGGAGGTCATGGGCTTCCTCCTGGGCAACGTCTACCGGAATGGAGACGTGATGTATTCCCTGGTGAGGGACGTGGCCACCACGGACCTGGAGGCTTCGTCGGTCAGAGTGCGGTTCCAGAGGGAAGGCATGGAGAGGCTCTTCGCCTCCATCGATGACTGCGGTTTCAGCTACATCCTGTTGGGCTGGTACCACTCCCATCCCGGGCACAGATGTTTCCTCTCTCCCACGGATGTGGACACCCAGACCGCCATGTTCAGCCAGAGCTATCATTCCGCTCTGGTGATCGACCCCATCCACAAGGAGATCGAGGCCTTCTGCGTCGAAAAGGGAAGAGCGATCCGAAGACCGTTCGCCGTCTACTGGGACCAGTACCAGAACCCTTACTTCGGGGAAACGGTGAAGAGGCGGAGGTTGAAGACGGAGGACTCTTCGCCACCTGAGAACGGGTCGACTTGACCTTATACCCAGATGGCGTGCCGCCTGCGCATGGAGCTCTCGGTCTGCTTCAGCCTCTCCATGAGCACCGGCACTAGGGAATCGAGCATTAGATATGACGCAGCCTCGAACAGCGTGCCCAGGGGCGCCAGACGAGGCCTGTTCTCGTCCGGGTGGATCGGCAATTCCAAGGTGATGTTGGAGGCGCTACCGAGCTTGGAATGGCCCGAGCTGGTGACCAGCGCCACCTTAGCCCCGATCCTGCCGACGATGTTCGCGGTCTGCACCGCGGACATGGTCTCGCCGGTGTTGGAGATGATGATGACCAGATCACCCGATTCCACGATCGGCGTCGTCGTTTCCCCGATGAAATGCACGTCCAGGCCCATCTGCACCAGACGCACGGAGAATGCCCGAGCGACCAGGCCAGATCTCCCCACACCGTAGATGAACACCTTCTTAGCGGCGATTATCGAGTCTACGAATTGATCTAGTAACTTATCATCCACCCGGTCCAGTGCCCGCTGTGCCTCGTTGATGATGTACTTGGCGGCTTCTCTCATTCCTCGTCATCTTCCTCTTCTTCTTCATAGTTGCCGCGGTGAGAGCGCTTGGCTGGCTTGGAGGGCTTCTTGCCTTTCTTCTCCTTCTTCTCCTTCTCCGGCTTCTCCGGCTTTTCCGGTTTCTCGGGCTTGTCCTCTTTCTTCGTCTTGACGTCCTTGACCACTTTCTTGGTGAGGATGCGCTCGTAGATGACCTTCATGTACATGGCGTCGTGCTCTAGCAAAGGTGACGAAGAGATGATAGTGCAGTTGGGATTCGCTTCCACCAGGTACTCGGCCAGCGGCTCGAACCTCAGATCGCCCTTCTTTATCGGCGTGACCCGTTTCTCATTCCCACCCTCGTGCTCCACGCCGGAGAAGTGGGTGCAGTAGAGCTTGCCCACGTACTTCTTCGTCTTATCGAACAGCTCAGCGAAATCGGAAGGTTCTCTCAGCTTCCCGTTCTCCCGGGCGTGATAGTGAGCGAAATTGATGACCGGCACCGGTCCATCGACGTCATCGCAGAGGTTCAGGATCTCGTTCAGCGAGCCCCATACCTCCAGCCTTCCGGAGAGTTCCAGGCCCAGCTTGGGCCGGATCCTGTTCTGCTTCCACCAATCGGCTATGGTACCGAGGTTCTCCTTGATGCTCTCGGTGGCTTTCTTCTTGCTCAAATGCCCGTAGAGGCCGATGTGGGTGATCACCATGACCCCTCCAATCTGATCGGTCATGATGCCCGCCCAGCGGATGGAGTTCATGGATTTCTTGGTCAGCTCGCTGTTGCTGGTCAGGTCCATGTAGTAGGGGGTGTGCATGGAGAGCTCAACGTCCAACTCCTTGCCCATCTTCCCCAGCGCCTGCAGCTCTCGGTAGTTCTGGACCAAGCCAGAGGAGAGGGTGATGAGACTGTCCTCCTCTTTGATCTTCTCCTCTAGGTTGGTGATGTGCACCTCTTTCTTGCCCTTGCGGCGCACGATCTCCACGACGAGGTCGCTCTCGATGTCCAGCGGCTTCTTCCCCACTTCCTCCTCGTCCGGGAAGCGTTCCACCACGTTGACGCGGACCATCTGCACCTCCATGGCGTTGAGGCCGAGGTTGTGCACGTCCTCGATGCCGTCCTTCAGCGTCCTTCCCTTGCAAGAAAGAGGAATGCCAGCTGGGCCAAAGCGGATCATGGGTACACCTAAGGTATTCCGTTATCAAGGACGGTCTATATAAGGGCTCTTTGATTGACGTGGAATGCCCGGTGATCGTCTTCTCCGCGGCATGCTCCCGCCGGGCCAGATGTAGTTCCTCGTCCCGTCCAGCAGGCGTTCCCCTCCTGCAAACCTTTATTAAAGACCTCTCTATTAGAGCCTCCTACCCAATGTCGGGAGAGTCAGAACCATGAAGGACAGTAAGAAGACGGACCCGAACCTGATGCTCCTCATCAGCAACCTGAAGGAGCAATCGCGGGAGAAGGGTGCCGATATCTGGCGAGACATTGCGCTTAGGTTCGAGAAGCCGAGCCGCAGCTGGGCCGAGGTCAACCTCAGCCGGTTGGAGCGCTACGCCCAGGAAGGAGACATCATCGTCGTACCGGGAAAGGTGCTGGGAGCGGGAAGCATCAATAAGAAGCTGACCGTAGCAGCATACAGATTCTCCGGCTCGGCGGCGAAGAAGATCGAGGCGGCCGGCGGCAGGCAGCTTACCATTCCGGAACTGGTGCGCGAGGCGCCCAGCGGCCGGGACGTGCGCATCATGGGGTGAGAAAATGGTCACCGTTATCGATGCCGATGGCAACATCCTGGGAAGGCTGTGCACCAAAGTGGCCAAGAAGATACTACAGGGCGAGGATGTGGTCGTGGTGAACGCTGAGAAGGCCATAGTGACCGGTTCGCACGAGCATGTGTTCGCCTCTTACAAGCAGAAGAAGCGCCGGGGCAAGGTCATCCACGGACCGTTCTACCCCAGGCGGGCGGATCTGATATTCAAGCGCACGGTGCGCGGCATGCTCCCTTGGGACAGGCCAATTGGACGAGACGCCTATCGCAAGCTGAAGGTGTACGTCGGCGTTCCGAAGGAGTTCGAGGCCTCGGAGAAGGTCAAGTTCGAGGGTGCGACGGGCCGGTTCAGCCGGGACAAGTATGTCACGCTGAGCGAGGTCTCCGCGTTCCTAGGGTCCAAGGTGAGGTGAGTAGATGGCGGAGATCGTTAACACCAGCGGTAAGAGGAAGATGGCGGTGGCGCGAGCATCCGTGCGTGATGGCACTGGAAAGGTGCGCGTGAACCGCGTGCCGGTGGACATCATGACGCCGGAGCTCGCTCGCTTGAAAGCCATGGAACCATTGATGCTGGTCCCGGAGCGGGCGGCGAAGGTGGATATCGACGTGAGCGTGCGCGGAGGCGGGGTCATGGGCCAGGCGGAAGCGGTCCGCACCGCCATCGCCAAGGGACTGGTGGAGTTCTTCAAGGATGAGGAGATGGAGCGGAGCTTCAAGTTGCTCGACAGGACGCTCGTGGTCTCCGATCCGAGGCGCAAACTGCCCAAGAAGCCCCTGGGCCGCGGCGCGCGCAAGAAGCGCCAGAAGTCCTACAGGTGAGGAGAAATGATCATACCTGTTCGCTGCTTCACCTGCGGCAAGGTCATAGGTTCCTCGTACCAGACCTTCGTCAAGAGGGTGCAGCTGGGCGAGGACCCCCAGATGGTGCTGGACGATCTAGGCCTGTCCCGGTACTGCTGCCGCCGCATGATCGTGGCGCACGCGGACCTGGTGGACGAGATCATCCCCCTGGGCTGAAACACCTTACGATCCCCATCTTTATCCGGGTCTGTGGGGTAGCTTGGTATCCTTCCAGCTTGGGGTGCTGGTGACTCCGGTTCAAATCCGGACAGACCCACCACTCGTCTTATCCAGTATCCCATTTTCAAAACTCAATAACCGTGTTAAGACACCCGCCTCCGGGGTTGCTTTGTCCTCTTCAGGAACCCAGACGGGGTGCTCCTTCTGCCGTTGATTCTTCTGCCCGACGCCCTTATACCTCAACCGAGCTCTCTCATTGTCGTGAGCCGCAACGGAGGGCTGCTTAGCAGGTTCTTCTGGTGGCTGATAGGTTCTGATGAGGTCCGCGAGGACAGTGATGATGGCACCGAGGGCTCCTCAGTTCTTCCCACCGAGCGCGATATTGAAATATGAGTAGCCTCTATGATTAGAGGGGGAAGTGACATCGCCGCTTCAGACGCAATGTTGGAGCGGCCGAACGCGTCTCCCCCAGGTCCGGAGCGATTCAGGATTAGACGCTGAGGGAATTATGGAAGAAAGCGGAGCACAGCCCGCATCGCCGCCGGCTCCTCCGATGCCGGCCCCGAAGGGCAAGACGATGATGTACGCCGCGATAGCCATCGTCGTTGTCATCGTGGGCGTCGTCGCTGTGGCCGCGGTGGTGCTCATGAATCCCAGCGGCGGTGGTGGCGGCAACACAACCGCCTGGGAGCCGCAGGAGGGGCAGTATATGATGTACTCGATCACGATCAACGGCACTGCCTTCGCCATAGAACGGATGACGGTGACATCGGTAACCGCCACGACGATAACCCTGAACATATCGACGACGACGTCGGGAGGCCACACGACCTACCAGACGGCCACAGTCCCTAGGGCCGAGGTCGCCGGGTCGGGCATAGATATCAACAATCCGCCGGCGGGCTACACACTCGTCAACCAGGGCAAGAGCTCGGTATCCACGAGCTGGGGCTCAAGATCGTGCGACCACTACCACGTAGCGTATTCCATGGGAACGACGGTGACGATGGACATTTACCTCTACAAGAATATCCTCGTGAAAATGGAGGCCGAGTCCGCGGGAACGACTATCGCCGAGATGCTGATCGGGACGAACATATCCGTGATCACCAGCGGCTGAAACCCTTGCATCTTCTTCTTCCTTTGATCGTGATGCGCTTCATTGAAGTACCAGCAGCTATCAGAGCAGCCCAGAAAGGGAGAGTCCACATTGGCAGCAAGGAAAGGGCGCCGCAGCCCAGGTCGCGAAGGCAGCTCCGTCATCGTCAAAGAAGCGAAGGAGGATATGCTACGTCAGCTTCCCGGTCATCGTCATCTCGCTAGAATGATGCCATAGCGTTAGGTAGAACCCTCAGGAAATGACACGCTTTCGCAATCTCAATGAACGCTAGCTGTCAGTTGCCCCAACTGACACAGCCCGCGTGATCTGTGAAAGATGACACTCCTTACTAGCCTCGAAATGGTTTGTTACCCCCAGTTACCCTCCAGTTATCCCCATAACAGTCTATTTGGTAAAGAGAGAAGTTATCCTAGTTGCTCTTGGGAGAGATAGGTAATAAATCCACTTTGACCCACCATTGTCGCAGAAAAAGAGATCGGGGAACTGGAAAGTATGAACAATGGTTATTGAAATGAAAACGTGACTGACTGGCTCGAAAAGTCCCGAATTCGGACAGACCCACCATTCACATTTCTCCGCACGGGCATCTCTTATCGATGAATTGCCATCTCGAACACCGATCCTGAAGCTGGATTGATGACCTGCCCCTGAAGAAGCAGGAAAATCTATTATGTCATGGAGATTTACTGTCCCCAATATGGCGAATGCCGTCTTGTATCTCGTTGGGGTGGCGATCGCTATCGCTATCGCCCTCGTGTTCCTCTTCTGGGTGCGGAGGATGGAACTGTATCATCGAGAACCGTGGAGCATGGTGATCTACGCTCTTGTCATAGGAGCTATCGTCGCCGGTGCAGGTGCGGTGATCCTGGTTCTGCTCGGTCTTCCCCTGGACGACTTCGGCGACTTCCAGCCTTTCAGCGCCACCCTGCAAGGAGTGCTGATCGCTATCCTAGTCGCTCCGATCGTGGAGGAAACGGTCAAGGCGGGTTCGCTCATTGCCTTGCGGGGACGCCTGGTCGAACCTGAGAACGCTCTGGTGTACGGCGCGGCCATTGGACTGGGATTTGCCATGATGGAGAACATTCTCTATTTCTATGGCGAGGTCTACTCCAGCGGGGCGAACGGACTGGCAGCCAGCGTCCTGATACGCACCTTCACCTCGACCGTCATGCACATGAGCACCGCAGCCATAGCCGGGTTCGGCGTTGGCATGCTGCTGACGAAGAATAAGACCGGCAAGACCCCCTGGTTCTCCTACGTGATCGCCGCCATCATCCTGCACGCCCTCTTCAACCTATTTGCCTCCGCGTCCGTCATGGTGAGCGATCAGCTGACCAAGGATGTTGTGAACCTGTTCTCCGGTGCGATCATCGGGGGTGCAGTGGCCTGGTACGCCTTGATCTTCATGCGCAACAAGATCAAGCAGCTTGACCTGGAGAACGAGATCAAGAAGGAGATCGGAGTAGGCTAGCCAGTCCAGGCGTTCATCGAGGAAACCCTCCCCCTACCCGCCAAGGGCGTCAACCAGCGGAGGAGCGGACGACCACGACACAGAAGGATCTGGTGTAGACGAAGTGATTCTCGACACCCGTCGGGGTTAAGAATCCGTACTGGATTCTCCTCCAAGATAACTTGCCGTCTCGTTCACAAGAAGCCTATGACCAGCTTGCGGCCAGGATGAAGGAACTGTACGTGATGCGATCTGCGCTGATGGTCGTCTACTGGGACATGGAAACGATGATGCCCCCTAAGGCGCTGCAATTGCGAAGCGAACAGCTGGCCGTACTCGAGCTGACGCTCCACAAGATGCAGGTCGACCAGCGGTTCGCGGCTTTGCTCGACGAGGTAGAGACAAGCGCAGGTTTCGCCTCGCTATCGGCCGGCAATAAGAGAGCCGTCGTGCTGGCACGGAAGGACTACGACGAAGCGTCGAAGCTGCCTGATGATCTCGTCACAGACCTCGCGAAGCAGCAGGCCCTGACCGTGGGCATCTGGAAGAAGGCTAAGGCTGCCAAGGACTTTGACATGTTCAAGCCCGAGCTGGCCAAGATGATCCAGCTGAAGAAGCGCGCCGCCGACATCCTCATGCAGGTCAAGGGGACCAAGACGCCGTATGACGCGCTCATAGACACGTTCGAGCCTGGGATGACCGCCCAGCGCATCGACCAGGTGTTCTCAGGCATGAGGGATGGGTTGATGCGCATCATGAGAAAGGCGGAGACCTCGGGCAAGAAGATCGATGACTCGATCCTTTCGCGCAAGGTATCCTTCGCAGCTCAGAGGCGCATCAGCGAAGCGGCGATGAAGTTCATCGGCTTCGACACCACCAGCGCGAATGCCGCTGGAAGGTTAGATGAGACCGAGCATCCCTTCACGACTGGCTACTACGACGACGTCCGCATCACCACCCACTACTACGAGGACCGCTTCGTCTCCAGCCTCTTCAGCGTGCTGCATGAGGGTGGGCACGCCCTCTACGATCAGAACCTTCCGCGCGAATGGATGTATCAGACGATGGGCGCGCCGTGCAGCTACGGCATACACGAGTCGCAGAGCCGTTTCGTGGAGAACATGGTCGGACGAAGCCCGGAGTTCCTGGCCTACTTCATGCCCCGGCTGCGTCGCATCACCGGGAGATCGCTCCGAGGGGTGAAGCTCAGAGATTTCGTGGCCGCGGTCAACGCCATCCAGCCGTCGAAGATACGGGTGGAGGCGGACGAGGTGACCTACGGGCTGCACGTGATAATCCGCTTTGAGATGGAGCGCGATATATTCGCCGGCAAGCTGTCAGTGGACGATCTGCCCCAAGCCTGGAACGAGAAGTACGAGAAGTACCTGGGCCTGGAGATCGAGAACGATTCGGAAGGCGTCATGCAGGACACCCACTGGGCCGGTGGCTCGTTCGGTTATTTCCCCAGCTACGCCCTGGGCAACATCTATGGAGGCATGTTCCTGAGGAAGATGAATGCTGACATGCCAGACTGGAAGCAGGACATCCGGCGTGGTGACTTCTCGAACGTGAAGCAATGGCTCGTGAGCAACGTGCATAGCAAGGGCAATCTGTACGACCCAGGCGATCTGGTCAGAGTGGTCACTGGCCAAGACCTGACCATCGTGCCCTTCCTGACGTACTTGGATGAGAAGTGCGACAGACTCATTTCACCGTGAGAGCAAAGTAATACTAGACCTCAATGGCCAAGGCTCGAAGCCTTGGCTACTAGAACGGTGCAATGCCGTTCAAGCGATCGCAGAAAGAATGTGGAAAGAGAGCGACCAGGAATTCGAGCAAGCCCTGGAAGGATTCCACGGAAGCACCTTCGGACCGATCTACGAAGCTATTGCCCAGGTGTGGTTCGCCGATAGCCTGGAATCGCAAGGCCTTACAGAGGAGATGAGGAGGCACGTCAAGGCGGCGATGGAAATCTATCGCCGACTGAGTAACCAGACGATACTGGCTCAACTAGAAGCGCGCCTTCGTTGATCCGAACCTGAATCTTTGGCTCACCGTGGTGAGGGACCAATGACGGTCTCGTTATCAGGATGAGCGCACCACTCGGTCATCGATCCCTCGAAGAGCCTCACCTTGGGGAATCCCATCAACCACCTTAGCACGACGAGCTGCGCGGCGGCCTTCCTCCCTGACCCACAGGAGCAAATGATATCGGCTTCGGGCTTCGCTCCTGTCGCTCGAACCGCATCCTCGATTTCCTTGGCTGACCGCAACCGACAGAGGTTGCCCTCTTCGTAGAGGCTAGACCAGGGTAGGTTCACCGCTCCGGGGATGTGCCCAGGCTTGGGCCAAGGACTGATTCCTTCATACTGCGCCTTCGGACGGAAGTCGAGATGCACTGCTTCGTCCCTCATTACCATATCATGGAATTCGCTGTATTCGACGAGCAGGTCCTGACGCACCTTGGGCTTAAAACGGCCCTTTCCAGTTGAACGATAGAGAGTGGATATCTCTCTTTCCTCTTGACGCCAGAGATCGAACCCCCCATCGAGTATCCTGATGCTCTTGTGCCCATACCGGACCAGAGAGTATGCGATCATGCCCTGCGGCACACCGTCCCCCAAGGGCGAGGAGGGATTGGTGCCGGTGTACACTACCACCTCCCGGTCCTGGTCGATGCTCACTCGAGCGAGGACCTTTTCGGCCAGGTCGGTGTCAAGCCAACTGTGAGGAACCCCCCCTGCCGAAAGCCGAAGGGATTCTTCGTTCAGGTAGACAGCGCCAGGGATATGACCGCGTATGAAATCATGCACGTTCGGTTGGGCGTCTATGATCAGCACGTCTGCCTCGAGATGCCTTTCCAACCAGCCGGTGCTGACCCAGCGCACCTCTCCTTCATCGGGAAAGATGTCTTGACCCATTCTTCATTCCCTTAGGTAGAACGGTCGCGAAGCTTATTGGAGGTTCGCATCGCCTTTATGCGAAGGGGCAGGGGCGACAGACTTATGAGCGGCCGAATCTGAAGGAGACCGAGCAAGGAGGACCGGTCCCAATGGCCAAGCGCAAGATGATCAAGATCGATGAGGAGAAATGCACCGGCTGCGGCAAATGCGTGCTGGCCTGCGCCGAAGGTGCCATCGAGATCAGAAGTGGAAAAGCCAGGGTCGTATCGGAAGTTTTCTGCGATGGCCTAGGAGCGTGCATCGGAGAGTGCCCGGAAGGAGCTCTGATCGTCGAGGAGCGCGAAGCGCCTGATTTCGACGAGGAGGCGGTGAAGAAGCACTTGAGCGAAAAGAAGGATGAGGCAATTCCCTTGGCCTGTCCCTCTTCGGCCATGAGACGGATTCCCGTGCCGAAGTCGGAATCAAAGGGAGAAAGGCCGTCGCCACAGTTATCCAATTGGCCCGTGCAATTACGTCTGGCTCATCCCAACGCCCCTTACTTCAAGAACGCAAACCTGCTCTTGGCAGCTGATTGCTCTGCCTTCGCCTACGCCGCCATGCACTCAGACTTCATCAAAGGGAGGGCGACGTTGATCGGCTGTCCGAAATTGGACGATGTTACGGCATCCATCAATAAGCTGGCTGAGATACTCACCCTCAACGACATCAGGGATATCACATTGGTGCACATGGAGGTGCCGTGCTGCTCGGGTCTGGATCATGTGGTGAAGAGGGCCATGGAGAAGTCAGGCAAGAACGTGCCTGTTGAAACGGTGGTGATCTCCACCGACGGTACCGTGCTCCGGAGGTCCATTGCAGGCTGCGCCTGACCGAGTCCCGTCCCAAGTTCTTTCCAGACCAGTTCGCCATCCGGGACAGCTTCCACGCAGCCAAGCCCTTTGAATAGTGAAGGCAGTATTGTTGCTGCGAACTATGTGAGAACGAGACCTATTAGCCACCCCTTCTAGATATCAGGAGGAAACGAACTTCGGCGAATCTGGCTTGGGAATGAAACACGCGACCTTCCTTTCCACCACTTCGATCCCCGCTTTGGCGAACGCCCCGTCCATGACCGCTTCAATGGAGCTCCGCAGCGGCTCTGGAGGAGAACGCACCCTAGAGTTCAATACCAGTTCGGCCACACCTTCGAAGCATCTGCCTCCTCTGAGATCGTCGACCTGTATCGAATCCTCGACCAGGCTGATCTTGACACTTGCGTTCGGCGAATTCAAGAATATCTTCACATGCGCTATGTCATCGGTCCTGAAGCGCTTCGCGATCTCCTTCATCATCCCCATTAATAGGTCGTAGGTGTCGATCTTGCCCGCTCCGGATGAGATCCTGCAGCTGGCGCTGTACCACCCCATGGCGGCCTTCTCCATGGAGAAGATACGCTGGTCGACCTCGGGTGCCTGCTTCGCCGTTTCTCTGTCGGAATCGATGATCTCCAAGATGCTCGAGACGTTCCTCTGGTCAATGGACGAGAACTCAATGATCTCTGCATCTGGCACCTGCCGCCCCACCTCCCGCACGACCGCCGCCCTTCTCTCTTCAGACAGCAGATCGACTTTGGAGATGACGATCACTTCGGCCTCGTGCATTTGATGGACCGAGATCATCTTCTTCGGACCAAAACCGAGGTTCTCTTGCCTCCCTGCATCCTCCAGGGCCCTTGGTCCATCTACCACCACGAACAGAGGTGATACTTGGAACTCGTCCTTGTAGAGCGTCTTCATGGGGTTGATGACGGAGGCCATCAGACTGGTGGATGTCCCAATGGGCTCGGCGATTATAACGTCGGGTTTTCCGAACGCGACCAAGCTCCTGGCGCTCTTCACGAACTCATCGAACTTGGTGCAGAAGCAGGCACCGACCACCTCTCTAACGTCGACCCCCGCATTCTTCATGAACTGAGTATCGACCAGAACATTTCCCTGGTCGTTCATGACTACCGAAACGGACTTCCCCTGTTTGCTAAGCGCTCGGGCCACATGATAGGCTAGCGTTGTCTTCCCAGCTCCGAGGTATCCACCTAAGAATACAATTTTGGTCTTCATCGCAACGCCAGAATCCGTTCAGCGGGAAGCGTTTGTGTGTATTTATCCTTTAGACCTATCCCTTGGACTCCTTGATTGGCGCGTGCCTCAGCGAAACAGACTCCCGTGTTCGACTGAACAAGATGAAGTAGGGTCTTGATCCGCACCACCATTCCAAAGCGGTCCAATGGGCCTTTGATCGAGTGTTCGATGCGGGTACTGACCGAGCGGCGGGCGGTTTCGAAGAGCGGGACGATGAAATGACCAGGAAGATCACGCCTGGAATATGGAGGTTCGAGCCGGGTGTGTTCAGACAAGTTCAAGACGAACATGTCAGACCTAGCTAGATAATCTCCAATTCCTCCAGTCCCTTCTTGAGAAGCGAGAGAGAATAGGGACATGAAGTTGGCAGTGACTCCCTGCCAAACATAGAGAGAATCGGGCAATGGCCGCCGATTCACAAGCATTTTTATGCAGACAAACACATTCAGCTGGCAGAGGGATCTAGGCATGGCGCGGATGATTCTAGAGGCGAAGACGGTCCAGGTTCTGACCGTTATTGCGGTCGCTGTCCTCCTCAGCCTGTTGCTGCAACCGGTGGCTGCGGCGGACGATGGAGATTTGATCACGGAGGTCAAAGAAATCGAACTCTCCCAACGTTTCAAGCCAGTGCTCTATTTCGAGGCTCAGGAACGCACGTTCCCGGTGAACGTTGAGTACTTCCTGCAAAGCTGCAACCTCAACCAGAGCGTGAGCGGTACATCCGTACTGATCGACCCCGCTCCGACCGCCGTGAGCCTCGGGGCCTACGGCGACCCGGCGGCCAACTACTTCCTGGATAACCGACTGGGGACCATTCGTGACGAGAAGATCATCGAGCAGTACCAGAGGGACAAGGGTTCGCTCGGCTACACCGTCTACAGCCATGTGACCGGCGATAGCACCAGGGTGGTGGTGCAATACTGGTTCTTCTATGTCTTCAACCAGGGCACGTTCAACAATCACGAAGGCGACTGGGAGATGGTGGAGATCGTCTTGGACAGCGCCGAGAAACCGGTCTACGCGGCCTATAGCCAGCACAACTACGGTCAAAAGGCCAACTGGGATATGGTGGAGAAGGAAGGAGATCATCTGAATGTGTATGTGGCGAGAGGCTCTCACGCCAACTATCTGCGCTACTACCAGGGCACGTTGGAGTTCGCCCGGGACTCGGTGGGCAACAACGGCAAGGTCCTCCGACCGGACAACTCCGAGTACCAGCTGGTGCTATTGGGCGAGAAAGGAGCAGGTAACCACCCAGCAGCCCAGAATTTCATTGATTATGGAGGCTACTGGGGGGCTTTCGGCAACACCGCCGACGGCCTGATGGGCCGGCGCGGTCCGCCCGGGCCCGGGTTCCGCGAGAACGGAGATATGTGGGCTGGGTTCAACTGGGGCAATGCCAGGCAGCAGCTAAGTCAGGACTTCCTGAACGTGGAATGGCCTATCTACTACTGGGTACCCATCTACGCGGTCATCATCGCCATCCCCATCATCTACCACAGCTACCGCATCATGCGCAAGGTGCAGCGCAAACAGCTGAAGAAACCATACATTAGGTTGTTCGACTTCAAGGGGATGAACCTCAAGACGATAGGCAACATCATGGCCATAGCCGGGCTGGTCATCGGTCTGGTGTCGGCGTTCTTCCCATATTACTACACCCAGCTCAACGCCAATGTGGGAGATTTCCAGACCGGCGGTTGGATTGACCTCTTCATCATTGACGGCCAGGCGGGACTGCAGGTGAACGCCCTCGATCCTTCGGGCGGATTGGTGCAGGTCGGCTCGGTGCCCATCCCGTTCGGGTACTTGGTCATCGCTGGACTTCTGGTCTTCGTCTTCGTCACCGTGGGAGCGACGAGACGACGTGCCGGACGGAAATACCTCTTGCGGGGGGTGGACCTGGTTGTTCCTCTGATACTAACGGTGCTCGTGGTCGCCGGATTGGCCTCGATACTCGGATCGATACCTTCGGTCTACCCGGGCCTGGACGCCCCTCAGGTGAAGGAGATGGTGAGCGTCCTATCGGCGCATCCATTCGGTGGGGACATGAACGTGAACTTCCCTGGATATGGCACGGCCCAGATGAAATGGGGCATCGGCATCGGAGCCTACATCATGATGCTGGCAGGAGCATTGCTTCTGTTGGGAGGCATCTTCCAGATTATCTCCAAGGAAGCGCCAGAGCAGCCTCAACCGGTGCAGCCGACTAATCAGCAACCAGCACCGGCGTATCAGCAACAGTACCAGCAGCCCCCGCAGCAGTACGCGCCGCCACAGGACCAACAATACCAACCGCCGCAGAACCGGCAGCCTTGACCGGGTCCAAGCGGACCCTTTTTCTTCACTTTTACCTATGGTCAGGCTAGGCCTTGTTACCATCCTGGAACATGACAACTTCTCCAAAAAGGCAGATGTTGCATTCGTCGAAGACCAGCGCCCCACCCTCAGGAATGGCGAAGATGTGCCGGTCCTTGGAAAGTCCCTCCAGTTCTTGATCTTGGGAGGGTTCGTAGTGCACCGCCACACTGAAATCGACCAGGCCCAGGCCGCTGCCGATGTTCAATCGCCCTCCTTCCACCTCGGGCCGGAGCACGAACTCCTTGCAGAGCACCAGCGCCCCCGCCGAATTACCTAGGATGATTTTGTCATAGACGCGGATGAGGTGAGCCGCGCCGGTGTTGCGCATCCGATCGAGAAGCAGCCTGGTGTCGCCGCCGGGCAGATAGATGAGGTCAGACTGCTCAACTAACTGAACCATCTCGGTGTAAGGAAGCGAGACCTCCACGAAGCGCACGGCTCTCGCACCCAACTCCTTGAAGTACTCCACCATGAGCCGGCGGTACTTGTCCTCGCGCGCCGTCGTCTTGGAGGTCCAAGGGAATACCAGAACGGAAGGCGACCCACCGGCTTCTTGGAAGGCCTGCTGGTCGATCTCCTTTGAATTCCTTTCCTGTAGGTCCTCGCCGCCGAGGAAATAGAGCCGAAGCATCCGCTTCCGACAATGGCGCCACTAGAGATAATGCTATTCAATGCCGTTCAGATTCTCCGACCCACTATCGCTTCTTCCTGTCCTCTTCCGCCTTCATCTCCGTTCGAAGTGTTCGCCTGAGGGAGTAGTCGTCTGAGTACTCCTCGCTGGTGACGGCGATCGAAACCTTTTGTGCCTCACCATCCAGTTCCATGATCGGAGCGCCCGCTCCCTTGTTGATCTTGATCAAGAAGTCCCGCACGAGCTCCAGGTCCTCACGGCTCGAGCCCTCCGGCAAGTTGATGATGAACATCCACACCTCGCGGACGCCGTCCAGCACCACGCGGATGTCCGCCGCCTTCAGCAGCTTCAAGAACCGCTCCCGGTCCTTCTTGCGCAGGGAGAGCTCCACCAATCTTTTCCTCCAAACGTCCCCCGCCTCAGGCAGGAGCGTCTCCTCGCCTAGTATCTTCCACATGAGGGTGAACTCCTTTGGCGGATAGATAAAACCATTGTCCCAGTCTACCAGGCAGTGACATTCAAAGGTATCATATGGGCGGTGAGGAAGCGTGAAGCGGGGGTCCGTGACAATTTTTATCAAGGAGCGGCGCCTTCCTCCTGACGATGTCGGTCCGCACCGAGCTCGTGCACAAGCGCCGGGACGTAGCCCTAGTCCTTCTGCGATGGAGGCATGAGGCTAGCTTGGCGGAGAAGCTCGCCGCGTCCCTCCTGGTGGCACTGCTGACCGCCTTGGCTGCGCAGACGAGACTGCAGTTGCCGTTCACGCCCGTGCCCTTCACCGGCCAAGTGCTCGTCGTGCTCCTCTCCGGCTTCCTCTTGGGCAGGTTCGCACCGATCAGCATGGGCATATACTTGGGCTTGGGAGCGACCTTCGGTTGGTTCAGCGGATTCCAGGGGATCGCGGCTTTCACGGGCATCACCTCTGGCTACCTTTTCGGCTTCGTGCTCGCCGCCGCCATCGTCGGGCGTCTCGCATCCAGCAAGAGGGTTTGGAGCTTGATGAGCATAAGCGTAGTGATGAGCCTCGGCCTGGGAGCGATATATCTTTGCGGGGCGAGCTGGCTCTGCCTCTTCTGGGGCATGAGCCCGATCCAGGCCATCGCGCTCGGTGTTATTCCTTTCATCCTGGTGGACGCCATGAAGCTGGGTATCGCAGCCACGGTGGCACGTGGCATCTCCTCGAGCGAAGCGAACTGATCTCCCTCGAGCAAGGGGTTAAGTAAATCGAAGCGCTTCCGAAGGGCGATGCCAGAGAGGCTGCCGCCGCACACGCATTGCATCCAGTGCGACAATCCCGTGCCCGAAGGGGAGGAATACTGCTCCGAGGAGTGCAAGGCGACCTACCAGAAGCGGATGAAGGACAGCACCCGCCGCTCCTGGATCTTCTTCGCCGTGGTGGTCGCTATCATGGTGCTATTGGCTATGGTGACCGTGTTCGCCGCCTGATCAGACACCTTGGACGGAGTCTATCATGCGCAGCACCTGTTTCGTCTCTTGAACGTCATGCGCTCGAAGGATGCTCGCTCCGTTCATCGCCGCCGCGGCCGCCATCGCGAGGCTCCCCTGTAGCAAGCTCGCCTCCTCCTCACCCAGGCTCTTGCGGATGAACGACTTTCGCGAGACGCCGACCAGAAGTGGACGGCCAAGGCAGCGGTATTCCGGCAGACGCCTGAGGATCTCCAGGTTGTGCCCGACCGTCTTGCCGAAGCCGATGCCAGGGTCCAGGACTATCTGTCTCTCGTCCAAGCCTCCCTTCTTGGCGACCTCGATCCTTTCCTGGAAGAAGAGAAGGATATCGCCCACCACATCCTGGTAGTCGGGGGAGAGCTGCATGGTCTTGGGGTCACCAAGCATATGCATGAGCACGACCGGAAGCTCGCGCTCAATGGCCACCCTGACCATTCGCGCATCGCGCAGACCGCTGACGTCGTTGATCATGCTCACGCCCAGATTGGCCGCCGCCTCCGCCACGGCATGATGCCTGGTGTCGATGGAGACGGGCACGTCGAGCGAAGGGATGATGTCCTCGAGCACCGGCATCACCCTGGCCTTCTCCTCTTTCTGGCTCGTTTCCGCCGACCCCGGGCGGGTGGACTCCCCTCCGACGTCGATGATGTCAGCGCCCTCCTCCGCCATCTGGAATGCCCGTTTCACCGCCTCTTCCTTCTTCAGGTATCTTCCGCCGTCGGAGAATGAGTCTGGGGTCACGTTCAGAACGCCCATGACCAGGGTGCCTTCCGATCGGAGCTCTCCTCTAGGTAGCCTGACATGGAATGACTTCCTTGCATGGAAGTTGGCCAGTGCCTGGGCGATGAGATCGTATGATGTGCCTTCGTCCACCACGCAGGAAGACGGTCGCAGCAATCCCAATTCGAAAACGAGCATGATCCGCTTGAGGTTCTCGGAGTGACATGCGGCCACATCGCCTCCCAGTTCCTCGGTCAGGAAGGCCACCTTCTCTAACTCCTTCTCCGACCTCGCCTCGGCGTACAGGAAGATGCTCTGCCACAGGTCCTCTGCTCTCTCCACTGGTGGCTGCACTGCGAATCGCCGCCATTCCGCCTGCGCCTCGAGCATGCTCGAGTATGCTCTAACCCTAACGATCATGACCGATCACCAGAGGCTCGATCAGCTCCACCAGGTCCACCACTTCCACATCGCATCCCGATTCATCCCTTCCCGCCCGCAGATTGGAGACGCAGAACGGGCAGGAGGTCACGAGAACATCCGCGGAGGCAGCTTCGTCCACCCGGCGGGCGGCGATCTGCCTTGACAGTTCAGGATAGGCCGAGCGCACTCCTCCGCCACCGCCGCAACAGCGAGCGGTCTCCTTGTTCCTTGGCATCTCCCGGAACTGGACATCGGGGATGCGGGCCAGCACTTTCCTGGGTGCATCGTACACTCCACTGTGCCTTCCCAAATGGCAGGGGTCGTGATAGGTGATCTTCTTGGACATGGGCTGAAGCTTGAGATCTTTTCCGGCCAGGAACTCCGAGATATGGCGCACTCCGAACCCCAAGTCCACATGCTTCGGGTATTCCTCTTTGAACATTCGATAGCAGCCGGCGCAGGAGAACACGACCTCCTCGACCCCTTGTCCCACGATCGAATCGACATTGCGTTGCATCAGCTCCCGGACCTCGTCCTCGTTCCAGCCGATGCGCTGCAGCACGCTGCCGCAGCATGCCTCGTCCACCAGGGTGAAATCCTCGCCGAGCTTGTTCAGGATGGATAGGCTGGAGCGTGCTATCCCCAGGTTGCGGTAGGCGGCCGTGCAGCCGGCGAAATAGCCCAGCTTGGCCCGGCCTTTCTTCATGCCCAGAACCTGAGCGACGCTCCTTTCCTCCCCGTACGGATTGCCGTTGCGAAGGATACCCTCCGCCAGCTGACGGTGCTTTGGGAGGAGCACCCCCGAGGCCACCAGATCGCGGCGGCATCTCTCCACCACGTCCACCACCTCGATGCCGGAGGGACAGCGACGTTCGCAATCCTTGCAGGTGGTGCATTGATAGATGTGCTCTACCACGCTCTCATCCGCGGGAATGTCCCCGTTCAGCAGGCCGTAGGATAGGATGATACGACCCCGGGCAACGCTCGCTTCCCAGCCGAGGCTCTCGAAGGTCGGGCATACGGATTTGCAGAAGCCGCAATAGGTGCAGGTCATCATGCTGCTCTTGGCGCCTTCCAGATTCTTCGTCTCGATGCGCTCAGCCATGGCCTGTCAACCTCGGCACCAGGGCGCTGCCCTCGTACATGACGAGTACCTTTGCCTTTGGATCCACCGATAGTGCGGATTCCAAGGCCTCTTGGACGCTGGAAAAGGGATGGATATTGATCTTACTCAGGTCATCTGGTCTCAGTGAGGTGACGCCACATATCTTGCCCTGCTTCGCGATCTCCGCCATCTTGGCCGCCTTGTGATACCCTAGCCTGTACTCGGTTTCAAGGTTGCGGAGGATCTCTTCCGGGTCCGCGGAGCTTGAGAGCTGATCGTAGTACGTCCTGTCGCCGATGCCATCACGACATTCGGAAACGAATATGAGCGTTCCTCCAGGCTTCAGCGCCCACTTGGCGTTGTCCATGGCCTTTTGCGATTGGTAGAGGTCGATGTCCATAGGGTATTGCGCGATCGAGACGACCACATCCGCTCTTTCCTTTATTGGGACGCAATAAACCTGATTGGCATATTCGACCGCCTTGTGGAAGGTAAGATGCAGGTCGCCTGCCGCCACTCGGTAGATGTTATGATGCCGGTCGAGGACCATCTGGACGGCGAAGATATCTTTGCTCTCGATGCACTTGATGGCATCCATCATGTCCTCGTGCACGGGATTGCCCTCCAATCTCAGAACTTGCGCCTCTGGCCTCATGGCGAGGCGATGATTCTGCTCGATGGTCTTGTGGGCTGCGACCCCGGGCAGGAACGACTTCCTCCCTCCGGTGTAGCCGGCGAAGTAGTGCGGCTCGACGCTGGTTATGATGAGCAACTTATCTGCCTCAGCGGCCATCTCGTTCACCAGCATCTCCGTGCCGTTCTTGGAACGGCCTAGGCGGACCATTCTGTCCTTGCGGGAATCGTGCGCCTTGACCCTGTCGGCCAAGAGAGGATACCAGCGCCCGAAAATCATCTGGTATTCGGGTTCCGTGGGCGGGCGATGCGCTCCCGTGGCCACCAGATAGCGGAATCGCTTCAGATCAGCGAATCCCGATATCGCCTCCAGAACCACCGATGTCGGGGTTGGCCTGGTCCCATCGTTGACGATGATGACCGTTTCTCCATCGCCTTCCAGAAAGGATCGGAGTGAGTTGAGACCTAGCGGATGGAGGAGTCCTTTCCTGATCTCGTGCTGCGGCTCACCACACTCCACCTCGTTAGGTCGAAGGACGGCCGAGAGATTCTCATCCGGAACCTCCAATATCTGATGACCATCTTTTCCATAGGGAAGCTCGAGCCTCATGATGCCAGAACCGATTGAACGCTGGCGGCCCTATTAACTCTTTGCAGCGGTCGGCGGAAGGGTGGATCTCCAATTCCAGGCCGGAACGAAAAAGGTAATCTGTAGGAGCGACGAATTAGTGACGATGAGTAGGCTTGAGGAGATCGGGGAGAAAGAAGCGGTCAGACGCATACTGGCGCAGATAGCGGAGACGGAATCATCCTCCATCGTCGGACCTGGGGATGATGCGGCGGCAGTGGACTTGGGCGTCATCTACCTCGTAGCCAGCACAGACCTCATAGCCCAGAAGACGCACTTCCTCCCCGGTATGACGCACAAGCAGATGGGCTGGACCGTGGCCGCGGTCAATCTGAGCGATGTCGCCGCTATGGGCGCAAAGCCCATCGGTGTACTGGTCTCCATGGGTTTGCCCCGAGACCTGGAGTTCGAGCACCTGGACGAGATCATCGACGGGGTCATGGAGTGTTGCGAGTCGGTTGGCACCGAGCTTCTGGGCGGGGATACCAAGGAGACGCCGGAGATCGTGCTTGCCGGCACGGGGATCGGCACCGTTCCGAAGCGCGGTATCCTTCTACGGAAGGGAGCGTCCCCCGGAGATCTGCTTGCGGTCACCGGTTCCCTAGGCCTGGCCGCGGCGGGATACCACTCCCTGATCAAGGGCCTTGGCAACAGAAGATCGGAGAAGGCGCTCCTCGAACCCAAGCCCCGGATCAAGGAAGGGATGGCTCTGTCCTCCTCGGGTTGCGTGACCTCCTGCATGGACATCTCCGATGGATTGGCTGCCTCGGTGCATGCGCTCTCTGAAGCGAGCCGGGTGGGCTTCGAGGTCGACTATGGAGCGATACCGGTGGAGAAAGACGTGGTGGAGATCGCCAAGCAGGCGAACGCCAAACCGGAGGACCTTGTGCTGCACTTCGGGGGCGACTACCATCTGCTGTTCACATTCAAGCCCGAAGGGCTGAACATGCTCAGATCACGCCTGGGGAATACCTTCATGGTCATAGGTAAGGCCAAGCCAGGCGGGGAGAACACGCTGACCAGGGGAGGCAAGAGCGCTCCGCTGGATAAGAGGGGTTATGAGCATTTCCGTTGAAAAGGGCAAGCACGAGGCCAAATTCTGGAAGAAAGAGGGCGACAAGACCGCCTGCTACCTCTGTCCGCACCATTGCAGGCTGAATGAGGGCAAGTATGGCATCTGCGGCGTGCGCCAGAATCAAGGGGGAAAGCTGTATTCGCTCATCTATGGCCGAGCTTCGGGCGTGCACATAGACCCGATAGAAAAGAAGCCGCTGTTCCATTTCCTGCCTGGCGAGCCAATTCTATCCCTAGGAAGCGTGGGCTGCAATCTGCGCTGTCAGCACTGCCAGAACTTCAGCATCTCGCAGGCGAAGGTGCAGGAGACCCACCTGGAAGGGATGAGACCAGAGGACGTCTCCCGCATAGCAATGGAGAACGGCTGCCGCGCCATCGCATATACATACAACGAACCGACCATCTGGCACGAGTTCACCTATGACGCATCGAAGATAGCCAAAGAAAAGGGATTGCGCACCGTCTACGTGACCAACGGATTCATCGAAGAGGAGCCGTTGAGAGAGATCGCTCCTTACCTGGACGCCATGAACATCGACGTGAAAGGATTTCGAGAAGATTTCTACAAGAACGTATGCAAGGCGCGCCTAGAACCCGTGCTGAAAGCCACCATACTAGCACACCAGCTAGGCATCCACATCGAGCTCACTTACCTCATCATCCCGGGCAAGAACGACAGCGAAACGGAGATGCGGGATTTCACCCAATGGGTCTCCAAGGAGCTGGCGAAATCCGTGCCGGTGCACTTCACCCGCTTCCACCCCGACTACATGATGAACGATGTCCCGGCGACCCCCGTCAAGACCCTCTCGCTGGCAAGGGGAATAGCCAAGGAGGAAGGGTTGAAGTTCGTTTACACTGGCAACTACCTCTCCGAGGACGGTGAGGACACTCGCTGCCCGAAATGCGGAGCGCTCATCATCCACCGGATTGGTTTCAATATCGAGAGGGTGAACTTCCGAGGTTCGAGCTGCCCGAAGTGCGGTGAGGACCTGCACATAGTGCCCTAGCAGCCTTCTTGGGAAGCGCCCAATATATCGCAAAGACACATGATCAATATGAGCGAGGACCACAGTACGTTTCGCCGAGGCAGCTGGCCAAGATCTATTGCCGCTCCCCGTTGCCACCACTGCCTTTTGGCTGATGGCTGTGCTCCTAGTGAATCAATAGCATGACGATGTTCCCCACGACCGCGGAGAATACTATCGAAACGGTGATGGGGATGAGAAACGGGATCTTGGGTGTGACCCAGATCTCGTTCACGCCCGCTTGCTGCAGCGCATCCAGGATCGCGTTCTCCTCCTCATCCTCCTTCGGAAAGTAGACGAACTTCCTCTCCCCGTTCACCATACGCTCCATTGACCAAACGAACTTGCCCCGGGCGTCCTGGATGGTGGTGCGATATCCAAGAAGCATGGCTGGAAGGCGCACTTCCTTCTTTGCTGCATTATAGAACAGCAGGCCCAATGGCACCGCGATGGAGAGAAGGGCAGCGTTGAACAGCACTAGTAGAGAGAAGGGGAAGACCACCGTGGCCAGATCGGAGGTGATGTGGATCAACGGCAGGCCATCGATGATCGGGTAGGCCGGGAAAAGGATGGAGAGGGCCATGAGCGCCTTGGCATCGGCGCCTCCCTTGATGATGTCGAACTGGTAGAGCAGGAATATGATTGCGAACATCACCAATACCGCTGCCAGCCTCCAGAACAGCACCTCGTCCTTCAGGTAAACGAAAAGACAGGCCAGTGTGGCGATGCCGAGAGCGTAGAGCACGATGGGCACCGGGTTGATGCCGTCCTCGAACAACCCTTTCCTGTCCCAGAAAAGATCGACGAACACGAAGCCAATGGGAAACAGAAACAGAAAGTAGAGCCAATTGGCGCTTGCGAGGGCGAGTTCGGTGGCGATGAGCGTTAGGCCTACGACGCCCATGACAAGCCAGTAGCCGTCTTTAGCGACCCGCGTCTTCCAATCACTGTAGGAGGCCAGCAAGCATATGACCAGGGCGACTCCCAAACGCAGGAGGTCCAGCAGCTCCATCGCTGGAGGAATCGGTTGCCCGCATATCAATCATTGCGCCCAGTTGCGGTCAAATGACAGCGATCGGGGCAATCAAGGCCAAGCTTTATATTTTCGTCGACTATCCACCGCTCCACCCATGGTAAGCCGCCCGAAAGCTGGTGCTAGGAGAGGCGTGGCCGCTTCGATTCTAGTGGCACTGATCGCAGTGCTCGTGGCCATCGCTCTCGTCGCCCCTGCCGCCGCGGACTCACCGATCAACGTGTTCTTGGTCGACAGCTACAACAAAGAGACGACCGCAGGGCACTCGGTGGAGTTCAAGTGGGTGGTCTTCAACAACGGGACGACCCCTTATCTAGTCAAACTGAACCGCACCATCTCCTCGGCCTCGGACGTGACCGCTGAGTTCGCCGAGAACTACTTCACCCTCCAGCCCGGAGAGTCGCACTCATCGGTCATGAAGGTGACCACCGACGCGGCCATGGATTCTAGGGACGTGACCTTCCTCGTTACCCTGACCCTCACCCGGATGAGCGACCCCTCTCAAATGGAAGAGGTGCAAGAGACCGTCCATCTGAAGATCAAAGCGGCCATCGGAGCCGGAGCCGGTCAGAACAAGATATTCGGCATCTGGGACAACTTCTTGCCTGCGCCCTATGACACCAACCTGGGTGCGTTCCTGTTCTCAATCCTGGGATGGGTGCTGATCGCCCTCTTCCTCACCTTCGTGGTGGATCCCCTCGTCCACGCCATCACCAAGAATACCAATACCACCCTGGATGACGAATTGCTGAGAATCCTGCGCGGGCCGATTTTCGTTTTCGTCATCGTGTTCGGCACGATAACCTCGGTGGAGATTCTCAACCTCGACCGGGACGTCGTCGCCAACATCGAGTTCATCTATCACGTCGCGGTCATAATTCTGCTAGTCTGGGTCGCCTATCGAGTGTACGATGGCATCGTGATCCATTACGCTAAGGAATATGCCAAGAAGACCGATACCGAGATGGACGACGTGGTAGTACCCCTAATGGAGAAGATCGGACTGATCATCATACCCCTGGTCGGCATAATGGCCATCCTCGGAATGCTCGGATACGACCTCACCGCTCTGCTGGCAGGCGTGGGCTTCCTCGGCATCGTGATCGGTTTCGCGGCCCAATCGACCTTGTCCAACTTCTTCGCTGGCCTGCAATTATTGACCGACCGCACCTTCAAGGTGGGCGACACGCTACAGCTGGAGAGCGGCGAAGTGTGCGAAGTGAAGAAGATCGGCATGCGAGCGACCGAGCTCCTGGATGGCGACACCGAGCAGCTCGTCATCGTGCCCAACAACGAGATGGTTAACAAGAGGATCATAAACATGGTAGAACCGGACAAGCGGCTCCGGGTGCTGGTGAAGATAAGCACGGCCTACGGATCGGACGTGGACAAGGTCAGCACCATCCTCAAGCAGGTGGCGCTCGAGCATTCGAACGTCCTGAAGAACGCAGAACATCAGCCTGTGGTGCGTTTCTCGGACTTCGGCGATTCGTCGCTCATGTTCAAGGTATTCATCTACATCGACGACGTGGCCAATCGCCACAAGGTGACCTCAGAGTATCGGAAGGCGGTCTACGAACGCTTCGCGGCGGAGGGCGTCGAGATACCGTTCCCGCAGCGCGTGGTGCACTTCGTCGACGAAACGAAAAGGTCAGAGCGAAATTGAGCTCACATCAGATGCAGACCGAGGTCGCGGGCCAGTTCGATCGCTTCTTCGTGATCCTTGATCTTGACCCCAGAGCGCAATTCTGGATGATCTCCGGCCAAATGCATCGACCGGTATTGGTCCATGACATTCACCAGTGCGTTCGGCGTGTTCTCGGCCAGCCATCGGAGGATGGGCTTGGTGCAGCATTCTAGATGCCCTGGAAGCATGAGGTGGCGCACGATGAGGTCGGTGTGCTTCGCCGCCTGGATGTGATTGCGCGAAACCACCGGAAAGTAGTCTGGAATCTTTGACAGGCGCTGAGCGCATTCGTCGTTGCCGTACTTGAAGTCGGCCAGGTAGACGTCCACCGTGCCGTGCAGCAGGCTCATGCATCGCTCGGACATGTACATGTTCGAATTCCAGATCTGTGGGATGTTGGCCCGGCATTGGCCGAGCACTTGCAGCACGTATCCCAGGTTGGGGGTCGGTTCGCCGCCCACCCAGTTGACGTTCCTGGCCTTCTCCCCCCATTCCCTCACCAGGCTCACGTGGAAGCCCGCTCTCCCCACGTCCGTGAGATTCTCAATCCGCCGGGCTAGGCTCTCGGGGGGCACTTCGCGCCCTGCTCGAGGATCGGTGGAGATGTCAAAGTTCTGGCAGAATACGCATTGGAAGTTGCAGCCTGCGAAGAAGACGGTGAATGAGGGGACGAGGGGCGCTTCCTCGCCATGATGAAGGAACATGCTGGCGATGCGCGCTTCTCCCACACCGCACTTGCCTTTCTTGCCCGCCAAGCGGTCCACGCGGCAACGGTGCTCGCAGAGCTCGCATCGATTGATCATCTTCTCCATCAGCTGTCGTTTGAGGCCGAGAAGATCGTTCTCTCCCTCCCGAACCTCTTCTTCTGGACGTTCGGATCCCAGTATCTTCACGGAACGGTCATGCAGCTTCCAGAGATCGTCGTCCGCATCAGAATCGTCGAATGATAGGGGGAACGACTTGGCCAGGGCATAGGCCGGGCTCCTGCTTCCCTTGAGTATGGAATGGTAGCGATGCAGCGGGTCCATCTTAGCTCGTTCCTTATCCCCTGCCTGATTTAATTCCTTTTCTTGGTTGGCGGTGCTTCCGAACGCAAGGGCTTTCTACAGCCGCTGCCAATATTGAAGCGGCCGGAGGGTCTTCCCACCTGGTCAAGGAAGACATTCACCATGGACGTTTCAGCAGCGATCCAGAAGCGGCGGAGCATCCGCAAGTACAAGGCCAAAGAGATACCGCGCGATCTGCTCATGGAGGTTCTGGAGGCAGCCAGACTGGCGCCTTCCGGAGCGAATAAGCAGCCGTGGCAGCTGATCTTGGTCACGGACCCGGAACGGAGGAAGGCCCTGGTTCCTATTTGCAAAGAGCAGAAGTTCGTAGGGGAATGCTCGGCCTTCATCGCTGGCATCAACGACACCACCCAGAAATGGGCCAGGGTGGATGTGGCCATCGCCCTTGAGCATATAGCGTTGGTCGCGGTGGAAAAGGGATTGGGGACATGCTGGATCGGCGCTTTCGATCAGGAGAAAATGGCGGTCTTCCTTGGCCTGCCTAAGGGTCTGATGGTCACTGCCTGCCTAACGTTGGGATATCCGGACGAGAGCCCCGATGCTCGTCCGCGCAAGGAAATGAAGGAATTGGTGCACTGGGAGAAGCACGGCTGAGCGCCTTGCCCTCTCAGGCAAGTCGATACCGGGTCCAGCACAAATACCATATGCCCGTCTTGGCATACATGGGCGGGCACTGTTTTCCCGTTTCCAGCCCGCGAACCAGGAAATGGCCAATGAAGGTTCGCGGATGCCCGAAGGGTCCGATCGGCTTGACGAAGTGAACAAGAACCCTCCAAGAAGAGGCTGGCAGCCCTACCATCACGTCTGGCTGTGGCTTTTCCTGGCCTGGATGCTCCTCTACGCGGACCGGAGCATCACCGGGCCGGTGGTCAATTGGATGATCGTCAACGACGTCTCCTTCCTCTCTCAGGCGCCGATGCCCCATGCCTTGGGGGGTATCATCGGCTCCATGTTCTTCGCCGGCTACATGCTTACCCAGTTCCCCGCTGGCTTCCTAGGCGACCGCTACGGGAGCAAGGTGCTCATCCTGATAAGCGTCGTCTGGTCGGGCATCGCCACCTTCCTCAGCGGGTTGACCCGAGAGCTGTACTCCTTCGTGGCCTTGCGCATCTTCACCGGCCTGGGGGAGGGGGCCTATTACTCCAATGACCGGGCCATTGTCTACAAGCTGACGCCCGAAGGGCGCCGGGGCCTGGGGATGGGCGTGGTCTTCGTGGGGCTTGCCGCCGGTCTGACCATCGCCACTCTGCTCACTCCTTCGTTGCTTGATTTCGCTTCGAGTATTTGGGGCAAGGACTCGGCCTGGTCCTTCCCATTCCTGCTCTTCTCCATACCAACTCTGCTCATCGCCTTGGGCATCTGGCGCTTCGTTCGCATCCCCAGTGCGAAGGGCGCTTATCGAAAGGCGCTGGCCCGATTGCTGAGCTACTCCGCCATCTTCTTGGTCGCGCTCATGACCACTTACCTGCTGACCGTGAACTTCGGTCTGGGGGTGGTGTTCCAAGCGGTGGCGGTGCTTCTGACCGCGCTGTTGCTGATAGCATTCATATTCCTTCGGCTCTCCTCCGCCAATCCAAAGCTGCTGCGTGACCGCGACCTGCTCGTCATGTACGTCTCCGCCATTCCGTTGCTCTACACCCTCTGGTTCTTCGGTTTCTGGGTATTGTTGGTGGTTTCGGAGGCAGCGGAACTAGGGCTTTCCGGGGCGGCGGTGTACGCAGCTCTGTTCGGTGTGGCCAACGCCCTGGGCTATCCCATCGGTGGCAGGATCTACGACCGACTGGGCCGCACCACAAGACGAGGGAAGAGGATCTACTCCGCGCTAGCGTTCGGTGTCGCCCTCCTGGTCTTCTTGCTAGCGGTGGTGATCGCCACCAGCAAGATCGATGTGCTCATCCTAGGGGGCTTGGTCTTCCTCATCGGCGTCCTGTTCGCCGCTGCCCAGACCGTCCACATGACCTTGACCGCGGACCTCTCTCCGAGCGGCCAGGTGGCGCAGACGTTCGGCATGTGGAACCTGGTGGCCGAAGTGGGCGCGGTCCTATCGCCCGTTCTGTCCGGTGCCCTGCGAGATCTCACGGGCGATTGGACCCTGGCGGTGCTGGTCGACGGAGGGCTGTTGATGATCGGCGCTTTCATGGTGTTGCTAGTGAGGAATGGGCACCCGAGACAGCACACCTAAGCAAACTAGGGACCGAAGGGGTTTTGATGTCCCGGACACTTAGACGCTCGATGAAGATCGCCGCCCTCGGGGACGTCCACTGGAAAGAGGGCATGAGCGTGCTCCGGGAGGGGGGGGATCTCCTGGCGGAGTGCGATCTGGTGCTCCTGGCAGGAGATATCACAGATAGCGACAATCTCGAAGGCTATGGCGAGGTGATCGGGGCTTTAAAGGAAATGAGCGACGCCGACATCATCGCGGT
>Ga0315277_10001959_pt1 | contig 29107 bp, 24 predicted proteins | sample YL17G05_15_MG_FD_203695 | JGI IMG/M metagenome (GOLD analysis project Ga0315277, IMG submission 203695) | Sediment microbial communities from Yellowstone Lake, YNP, Wyoming, USA - YL17G05_15 | ecosystem: Environmental > Aquatic > Freshwater > Lake > Sediment | place: USA: Wyoming | collected... | reverse complement strand
AGATAATTGACCACGAGGGCGATAATTACCTCGGAGGAGGCGACTTCGATGCCTTGATTGTCGAAAAACTTATTGTGCCACAACTTGAGAAAAAAGGGAAGTTCGATAGTCTGCTTGGACAGATGAGAAGCGAGTCGGGCGCTTACAATATGTTATGGTATGGCCTTCTTCACAGAGCAGAGGAAGCCAAAATAGAATTATCCTCTCGCACCTCAGCCGAAATCGACCTTGGCCTGGTCAATCTCGTCGATGAGGCAGGAAAGGCCGTTGATGGGTATATTACAGTCACACGCTCTGAATTTGAAGCCCTCATCAAAGATACGGTGGATAGCACCGCAGAGATGCTGAAGGAGATTTTGACGCGGAACTCACTGCGCCCGGACGATCTGATGTTTGTGCTGATGGTTGGGGGGGCAACCTACACTCCTTTCGTGCGAAGGCGTGTCGAAGAGTTAATTGGAATTCAGGTGAACACAGGCATTGACCCGACGAATGCCATAGCGGTGGGCGCAGCCTGTTATGCCGCCACGAAGGAAATCCAACTCGGTGACAGAAAAGGCGCAAGACACGTGCCGCCCGGAGCGCTTAGAATTAAGGTGGCATACAACCGCGCCTCCCAGGATTGCGAGGAGATTTTCGCAGCGAAGGTCGAAGGCGATACCACCGGCTTATTCTACCGCATCATGCGAGCGGATCGTGGGTATGACAGCGGACTGAAGAAACTGACTGCGAGGATAGAAGAAGACCTCCCACTTCAAGAAGACGAATATAATCTTTTCGCATTCACAGTTTATGACACCAGTAACAATGTCGTGCCTGCAGACTTCGATTCCATCCAGATTGCTCAGGGCAAGTACAGCGTTGCCGGGCAGATGCTCCCCTACGACTTGAGTCTGGTTTTGGACGACGTTGAGCAGCAGGAACAGAGGCTAAAAGTGATTTTTGAGAGGAACACGGTCCTTCCAGCAAGGCGCAAGCTAGGCGGACATACTGCCAGTAAAACCCTGATTCACGGCACTGAAGATGAGATTCATATTATGGTTATGGAGGGACCTGTGGAGAATCTCTGGAGTGCGAACAAACACGTTGGCGATTTGGTTATTTCTGCGGAGCACCTGCAGAGAGACATCTTGCGGGGAACGGATATAGATCTTGAGTTCGAAGTCTCCGAGTCGCGCGATTTGACGATTAAGGCCTATGTCACATCGTCGGGCAAGGAGTATTCGGACGTCTTCAAACCTGCGTTGCGCAATGTAACCGTCAAGGCTCTGACAGGAGAGATTCAACTTCTGGCAGCGACGGTTGAGAAGGAGAAAGTAGAAGCGATTGCGAACGAAAGCTACGAGGTTGCCGAGAAGATAGAGACCCTGCGCCCGCCTGTTCAGGAGATTGAGGGAGAGGCGATGCTTCTCTTGCTCGATGACACAACAGACGACCGCTACAAGCTCGAAGACCGGAAACGCAGGATTGCCCAAGAGTTGTATCAGTTGACGGCCGGTAAGCGCCTCGAACGGTTACGGAACGAATACCTATCACTCAAAGATGAAACAACTGAGATTGTGAAACACGGCGGCAACGACTACGAGCGGCAACAGTTGAACGAGCTTCTTGCACAAGAACACACGTTCCTGAATTCGACGAATCCGCAGAAGCTCGAAGATAGGATCGAGCAACTGCGCTATATCGGGTTCCAGATTCTGCGGCGGACACCAGATTTCTTGCTGGCCTGGTTCCAGCACTTGGTCAGCAAGCGGGAGACGTTAAATGACCAAATTCAAGCCAAGAACCTTATTGAGGCAGGGAAAAAGCACATTGAGAGCGAAGACTACGAAAAGCTCGCTGAGGTTATCTCCCGGCTTTACAGCCTTCTTCCGCAGGAGGAGAAGGATACAAAGGAGATGCGATACTTCACGGGGATTATGTAATTGGGTACTGCATCCCCGGTTCGGCAGAACGAATCTGGCTTCGGTTGGGGGGTGAGGGAAGGGAAAGCAAATATCAAAGAGCAAATAGCAAAAAGTGAGGGGCGAAGAAAAGCGATTCCCGAAGAACGGGGCCTTCGACATTGATAATTCCGGATTTTCCTTGACGGCCATCCTCAGGTAGAGTATAATATATATCAAACTAACAGAATCGAAATGGTAGGTGGCATGTAGCATAAGGTATATCGTATGTCGTCTATCGTCCATCGTCTCTCATCCCTCGTCCATCGTCTGTCCTCTGTCCTCTATCCTCTGTCGTCTGTCGTCTGTCCTCCGTCCCTTTGCCCCTTTGTGTCCCTGTGCCCCAGGTATTCGCGTCTTCGTACCGTTCTTCTATTTTCGCGTCAACTTGTGCCCTGGGTATTCGTGTTAATTCGTGGTTCATTTTTTTCTTTGCGCCTTTGCGTCTTTGTACCTTTGTGCCTTAGTAGCTACCAGTCAATTATGCAAAACAAAGCCAATTTCAAAATAGGCAAAATGACTCTAAACCCTTGCCTCACAAGGCATTATGGAAAACAGTTTGCTCTCCAACCCCGGCAAAACAAACCCAAACAAACCCAATTCCATCGACGCAGTACGCCGCCGACGCCCCCTACTGGGCAATTCGCACCACGCTACACGAAAAACAAAGCCACCTTGTCCCGGCGAAGCCGGATCAAACTCGCAGACGCGCCCGTGGCGGGCCAACTCGTCGCGGCGAAGCCCGCCCGGGGCGGGCCGAAGCCGGACTTGTCCCGGCGAAGCCGGATTCCCCAACGCAATACGAGATACGTCGCCGGGACCCCGCCGGAAGGCGTCCCTGGCGGGACTTACGGGGCTCCACGCTTCCCGCTTCACGACATACGCAATACGCCTGCCCCCTGGGGGATATCCCAGATGGATTCTTGCCGAATTCTTGACCAGTTTTCTCATGGCCTCCAAGAAAATATTTCTCAAATGGCCGGAAAAACTGTAAAATATAGTCGAGTGGGCAAGCTGGTTCCGTCCCAACGTGGCCAAAAGGTCGGCGACTACGGCGTCCGGATAGGCCCTTTGATCTCTCAAGAAGACTATGGCCCTGATCGGCCAATTTGAAAGGAGTTGAGAAATGAATCGTAGAATGATTGCTGTGATGCTTGCCTCGGCCTGGCTCCTGGCCGGGTGCAGCAGGCACTACTACCAGGAAGGAAAGACCATCGAGGAATGCCGACAGAGTTGCAAGGAATGTGCCGCCAAGTTCAAAAAGCTCCAGGACCCCAACGCCCCCGAAGAGCTCGGCAGGTACAATGTCTCTTACAACTACGAAGGCAAATTTATGGACGCGTGCATGCGGGAGAAGGGTTACCGGATTGTCGCGGAGAATAAGCTGCCTCTCGACGTCAGGCGGGAGAAGCCGGATCCATGGACACCCCCATGGCCATGGACACGATCCCAAAGAGGCTTGGCCGGAACACTGGTTGAGTAAGAAGAGCCTGCCGGTCCTTGCGAGGAGTCCTCCCCACGGGGCCTGGGAACGACGAAGCAATCTCCTAACGAGCCGAACAGGTTACGCCATTCTTTGCCGGTATGTTTCAAATTCCAAGTATGTGCTTCGCCATTTTTGGTCGGCGGCCGGTTAGTTCCGTGAAGTGATAGACGAACAGCTCTTCGATTTGGTTTAATGTGTTCTCGTCGGCCTCGGCTAAGAGTTTCAGGTTCGTCAGGGCCGCTGCGGCGTTCTTGGTTAATTTGAATTTGTCCTGGAAGGCCGATTCACAGTTCCTGCAGACCAAGCCGTTGGCCGAGCTGCTGAAATACAATTGGGATGTCGGATGTCGGATGTCCCCCTCGGGGCAGGCGGATGTCGTTTTGCAGTTCACGCAGTGGTTTAATACCGGGCCGAGCCCGACGTCTTTCAGCAGGCCTAACTGGAATAGTATCAGCAGCGCGAGCATTTCGGATTTACTCTCGGTCTCTCCGGCGTTTTGAAGAAATTCGCTGAAGCTATCGAAGAGATTTGGGTGCGGGTCGTGTTCATCCGTCAGGCTGTTCAATATCTCAGCCGCGAGAAGGCAGCAGTTGAGATTAAATAGGTTCTTGCACAGCAGGGCCGGACCGGCTTTGCCGGCCCCGCACTCAAATTCCGTTAGCGTCGCGAGCCTGGCCTTATCCGAAACGGACAAGACAATTCGTCCCTGCGAGAGCATCTCGATCGGCCCGTCGAAAGACGACTTTGGACGCTTGGACCCCTTGGCGATTGCGGCGATCTTGCCGGAGGCCCTGGCGAAGAAGGTCACGACTTGGGACGTCTCGGAGTAATCGACGGCGCGTATGCAAATGGCCCGGTCTTTAGTCAACATTCTAAACGGTTACAGATTATTGATAATTGATGATTATTGCAATTATGGGCCATTCAACTTACTCTTGCGCCGTTTTTCGCCAATTCCCGCACTGTACACCGCGCCATAGCCGGCTTCCTGCAGAATCTCGTCCTCGGTCCGGTGCATTTGTCTGGCCTGCGTTTCCGTTGCGTCGTTGAAGCCGAGGTTGTGCAACAGGCCGTGTGTAATGTAAAGGGCCAGTTCCGCCTCCCCGGAGTGCTTGCGCAAGTTTGCCTGTCTCACGGCCATTTCGCCGTTCACGACCAATTCAAAGTAAGCTTCGCCCTCCTCGCTGAGGTCGAAACTCAGGCAATCGGAAGCAGATTTGCTCCCCCTGAAGCGCGAGTTCACTGCGCGAAAGCCCCGGTCGCCGACGATTGCAATGCTAACCGTTGCCCCGGCCAGGTCGAATCGCCTGCAGACGATCTTGACGAGCTTCTCAATATTGGCCCGCCGGACGTTAAGCCCATCAAACTGCTGCGCGATTTGGACGATTATCTTTTGTTTGGAAGGCGGCATAGTTTTTCAGTTACTCCAAATGACCGGTTCGCCTTGTCATACCTGCGAAAGCAGGTATCCAGTTGGCCCCGCCATCCCGGGGGGAAGTGTGGCGGGTCAGTGGATTCCCGCTTTCGCGGGAATAACACACTGTCTTATCTTGCTCTCGCATAAGAACTTACCGTGTCGTCCCCAGGGGACCGGTCAGTTTGAGTCAGTTATTCTTCCCGCCGGCCTCATCGGCTCCAGTTTGCTCACTTGCAGGGATGTCCGGACGGAGCGGATATGCGATTCGGCCGTGATAATGCGCCGTAAGAGTTTTTGATATGCTCGCCTCGATTTGGCTCAGCTCTCGCAATGATATTTCGCACTCATCGAATTGCCCATCCTGCAGCCGCTTCATCGCCATGTTGTGCACCACCGCTTCGATTTTTGTCGGCGTTATTTCGGGAAGGCTTCTAACGGCCCCTTCAACGGTGTCGGCGAGCATTACTATAGCGGCTTCCTTTGTGCGAGGCTTGGGCCCAGGATACCTGAATTCACTTTCCGTGGGAGGCTCGGCGGGCATCTTCGATTTCGACTTCTTCGCCCTCTGTTTCTGCGCCTCATGATAGAAATGCTCGATCAGCGTGGTCCCGTGGTGCGTCTCAATGAACTGGTGAAGCACGGTCGGCAGCGCGTATTCCTTCGCCATTTCTATTCCATCCTTCACGTGACCGACGATAATCAACTGGCTCATCGCCGGCGAAAGCTCTTTGTGCCGGCTGGTCGAGCCCATCTCATTCTCGGCGAAGTACCCGGGTTTATTAACCTTCCCGATGTCGTGATAGTAGGCCCCCACCCTGCAAAGCAATCCGTTGCGACCGATCGTTTCGGCGGCGGCTTCGGCTATAGAGCCGAGCAATAGACTGTGGCTGAATGTCCCGGGCGCCTCCATCGCAAGCCGCCTCAGCAGTGGCTGATTGGCGTCGCTGTAGTCCAGCAGCGTCATGCTCGTTGCGACCCGGAACGCCTTCTCAATCAGGGGAAGGAGGCTCTGAATGAGCAATCCCACAAGAAAGGTGATGCCGGCGTGATAGCCGGCGCTGCTCAAGACATCGAGCGATTTATCGCCTTCACCCAAAAGACCGACCGTTGTCGCCGTCAAGAAAACCGTTGTCGCCGCCCCGGCGCTGACCTTGAGCAGTTTCGTTCTCGTGCGGATTTCATCTAATGAGAAGCAGCAGGTCACCACCCCGGCCAACATCGTCAGCAGAAGGTTGATGTTCGATAGTTGCCCGGCTTGCCCTGAGCCAACGGCGAAGACGGCCAATATGCCGAAAAGAACGCACACGCCCATAGTGAACCGCCGGTCGTACGACAGCGACAGTATGATCGCCGCCGTAACGGCGGCGCCCGTTGCCCCGCAAGTGTGGCCAAACAATAGGGCCACAAGCTTGGTCGCAACCAGCAGCAGTATAAACAGCGCCGCCAGCGCCCCGGCCTTGCTGTGGTTCTTTATCAATCGCTTCTGGTACTGGCCGACGTACAAGAATCCGACGGCGCAGACGAGCACTGCCAGAACGGTCGTCAATATCAGCCTGCGGTAAAGAGGCCGGGCGTCGAACTCGAAGGAAAGGACCGCAGCGCACAGAACCACAAATACGATCCATATCAGGGCCGACAGCAGATTGTCCCGATTGACGAATCGGCTTATCCGCCTGAATCGATCAAAAGGAATGTTTCTCCGCACTTGACTACGGCGAGGACTCGTTTTCCCAAATATGCCCATCAATTCGTCCTGCTATCGCCCGGCGGCTTCTTGTGGCGCCGCGAGAGACTCCGGCCCGCCAGTGGAACAATCGCCAAGCCCGCCTAATCGGCCTTCGCTTTCTTCTTATACGCCAGCACGATCTTCTGCACCAATCGATGCCTCACGATATCTTTCTGGGTCAGCTCAACAAAGCCAATACCTTTTATTCGCCGCAGCGTTTCGATGGCTTCGATCATGCCGCTCTTCTGGCCTCTTTCGAGGTCTATCTGCGTTATGTCGCCGGTAATTATCATTTTCGAGCCGTGGCCCAGCCTTGTCAATACCATAAGCATTTGCAGGGGCAGGGTGTTCTGCGCCTCGTCGCAAATGACCACGGATTCGTTCAACGTGCGGCCACGCATAAACGCCAGAGGAATGATCTCGATGATGTCGAGCTCCATAAACTTCCTCATCTGGCTGAAGTCCATCATATCCTCGAGCGCGTCGAAGAGCGGGCGGAGATACGGATTGACCTTCGCCTGGAGGTCGCCCGGCAGAAATCCGAGTTTCTCGCCGGCCTCGACGGCCGGACGCGCCAGGACAATTCTTCGAACCTGCTTTCTTTTAAGCATCGATACGGCTATCGCCACGGCAAGATAGGTCTTGCCGGTGCCTGCCGGTCCTATGCAGAATGTCAGGTCGTTCTTCAGCATTGTGTCAACGTACTTGAGCTGTCCTGCGGTGTTCGGCTCGATGATCTTCTTGGAGAAGGCGGTGACAGCCTGACTCGTATCAGGGCTCTTGGCCTGCCCGCTTTCATCGACAAAGGCCGAGACGTCCTCAGCGGTGAGGGACCGGTGTTTGAGCAAGTGTTTTTGCATTTTGTCGATGACTTCGGCGGCCTTCGCCACGTCGGAATCGTTCCCGGCTACGACGAGATAGTCCTGGCGTGCGGTTATTCGCACGCCGAGCGATTTGCGCAACAAGCGAAGGTTGCTGTCGGATGGTCCGAACAGCTCCAGCGCCTTGTGGGCGGAATCTAATTGTATCGTGATTTCCAAAGCCTCGTTCTACTTAGCACAAAACGCAAAGAACAAATAGGCAAACGGCGCCGCCAGCAGGGGCGAATCAATAATGTCCAGTATTCCGCCGAAGCCCGGAACTTTATTTGCCGAGTCCTTCTGCTGGGCGTCGCGCTTCATCATGGACTCGGCCAAATCCCCAAGTTGCCCGATGAACGCAAAAGAGACGCCGAAGATTATCGCCGCCGGCCAAACCATTATACCACAGAACGTCGCAAAGAGGACAGAGGCTAATGTGCCGGCCCCGACGGCGCCTCCCATACCTTCCCAAGTCTTTCCGGGACTGATTCGGGGTGAGAACTTGTGTTTGCCGAGCATTTTGCCCACCGCCCAGGCGCCAATATCGGCACACTTAATCACACTCACAAACATCAGCAGTGTCCACAGACCGAAATCGATCCTTATCGCGAGCACAAAGCCGCTTAGAAGGCCCAGGTAGCAGATGCCGAACAGGCTCACCCCGCAATTCACCATCACGCCCTTCGTGCCGCAGCATATCTGCTGGTAGAGCAGCAGAGCCGCCAAGACAAGCGCCAAAACCACCGGCAGATAGAGCGCTTGCGAGATCTCCGCGAACTGAGGCCAATACCACGTTGTTGCAAGAAGAATCGAGGCGACGGCGCCGAGAGGCGCGAATACGCGCACGTTCCTGGCTGCGGCGAGCCTCGCAAGCTCGAGCTGCGCCGGCAATGCCAGCACGACGATCAGAAGACAAAGGAGAGTCCCCTGCACGGGCTTGTCCGGCGCCGAATTCGTAAGAGAGCCGTCGAGCCAGCCGTCGAGGATAACCACTGAGCCGAAGGCAGCGATCATCAATGCGCCGAATAGCAATCTATGTTTGATCATAATCCAAGTATATCGTATATAGCCTGATTTCGAATAATTTCGTGCTAATTCGTGTTAATTCGTGGTTATCGTCTGTTTCTGATATTCCCGAAGCGCCGATCGCGTCTTGCATATTCGCGTATTGCCTCGTCGAGTGAGGCTCGTGTAAAATCAGGCCAGAGCGTCTTGGTGACGTAGAATTCGCAGTAGGAGATTTGCCAGAGCAGGAAGTTGCTAATTCTCATTTCATTTGCGGTTCTTATCAGAAGATCCGGGTCGGGCAGGCCGGCGGTATAAAGATGGCGGCTGAAGCAGGCTTGATCAATATCTTCGATCTTAAGCTCGCCGTCGATACATTCGCGGGCAATCGCCTTAACGGCATCGACGATTTCCGTTCTGCCCCCGTAATTGAGCGCCAGAGCGAGTGTCAAGCCGGCATTCTCCGCGGTCATAGCCATAGTCCTCTTAAGCTCGCCGAGCACCGTGCCGGGCAGCGTAGCCTGTTGACCGAGGTGGACAAGCCTTATGTTGTTGTCCATCAGCATATTTCGCATGCTTACGAGGTACTGTGTATAGAGATGCATCAGCCCCTCAATTTCCTCCACCGGTCTTGCCCAGTTTTCCACACTGAAGGAATACATGGCTATAGTCTCGATTCCGAGATCGACGCAGTGGAGGACCACTTCCTCCACAGTGATGCCGCCCTGGCGGTGTCCCTCGATCCTTGGCAGCGATCTTTGCTCGGCCCATCGACCGTTGCCGTCCATAATCACCGCAATATGCCGCGGCATCTGCTCCGGGACCAGCCCAAGACGCGAGGCGCTTTCCGCCCGTTTTTCGTCAAAGGTTCTCATAATGTTCCAAACCTGCCGTTCAAATGCAGTTCCGGCTCGCCGTCATCTCTCTATTATCTCAGTTCGCTCCGGCCCGACGCCGATCATCGTAATCGGCGTTTTCGTCAGCTCCTCCAATCGGCAGACGTAGTCCTGCGCGTTTACGGGCAAAGCGCCGAAATCGCGGACGCCCGTTATATCCTCATCCCAGCCGCCAAGCGTTTCATAGATCGGCTCGGCCTTGCCCAGCCGGGCCGCATCGGCGGGAAAGAATGTCACTTCTTTGCCGTCGATTCTGTAGCCCTTGCAGACCTTCAATTCCTTTAGCCCCGTGAGAGTATCGAGGTGCATTAGCGCGATCGAGTCAATTGCGCCGATGGCAACCGAATAAGAAACCGCCACGGCGTCGAACCAGCCGCAGCGGCGAGGCCGGCCCGTGGTTGTGCCGTACTCGTTGCCCCGGTCGCGAATGTATTGGCCAATTTCGTTATCCTGCTCGGTAGGAAACGGCCCGCCTCCGACCCTTGTCGAGTACGCCTTCGCAACCCCGATGAACCTCTCGACCATTTTAGCCGGCACACCGGAGCCCGACGGCATTCCAAGCGGACTCGAATTCGAGCTGGTTACAAACGGAAACGTCCCGTGGTCGATGTCCAACAGCGAGCCCTGAGCGCCCTCGAAGAGAATGCTCTTACCGCCGGCAATCGAGCTGTGCAGAAACTCGGTCGTATCGGCAATGAATGGCCCCAGCGTCTCGCCGTAGCAGACGCACTTGGCGTAGATAACATCGGCGCTTAGCGGCTCGGCGCGGTACAGGGCACCGAAGAGCCTGTTCTTGTATTCCACGATATTCTGAATCCTGCCTTTGAGGCCCTCGAGGTCCCTCAAGTCGCCGACGCGGACGGCATAGCTCCTTCCGACCTTGTCCGCGTAGCACGGGCCTATGCCTCGGATAGTAGTGCCGATCTTATTCTTGCCGAGCGATTCTTCTCGCAGCCGATCCTCCTGTTTGTGATAATCGAGCACTACGTGCGCATTCTCGCTAACCAGCAGCCTTCCATCGAGCGAGATGCCCTTCCGGCCCAGTGTTTGGATCTCGTTTATGAGCACTTCCGGGTCAACAACCACAGCGTTGGCGATTACACAGGTCTTGCCCGGGCGGACCGAACCGCTCGGGAGGATATGAAGGGCAAACTTCTCGCCTCCCACAACGACGGTATGTCCGGCATTGGCGCCCCCGCCGTAGCGAACAACAATGTCGCTGTGCTCGGCCAGAATATCGACAACTTTACCCTTGCCTTCGTCGCCCCACTGCAATCCAACTACGCACGAGTTCATAAGGATCTCTCAGCCTGTGTTAGAAGCTGCTCTGTCGTGGCACGGGCGTCTCGCCCATGCGTCGCAGGGCCATCCTGGCCCAGCAACTGGTTTTTTCCTACGAGGGGGCCTCCTTCGCGAAACGCACGGCCAGGTCCCAGGGACTCCATACGGAGATGGCCGTGCCACTTTTAACACACGCTCCCAGCCCCATTCTCAACTGATCTTCGCCACCAGGTGCTCGAGAACGGCGGCCAGATTGTCGTAATTCCTGCTGCTTATCTTGCATTTGATTTCGTTGCCGCTTTTGTTCTTGTACGTCACGACAAAGTAGCCCTTCGAGTCAAAGTTGGTCTTGTCAATCTGCTGTATGGAGCCGTAAGAGATTCTCTCCTTGTCGCTGACGACAAAGTTGGCGTCATCGGCTATGAGCTTCTTTCCCCTTATCGCAAACAGATAGGCCGCCAGAAGCACCGCGATGCCTACGCCGAAGGGCGGCGCCTTGCGATTGAATACGAGCGTGCTGTCGAATTTGCCGTCTTCGCCGGTGTGCTCGGCTTTGAATTTCTTGTTGAAATATCCGTCATACGCGAACCACGTCGAAGCGGCTAAGCATACGACGATGTAGATTATCAGTCCGGTCTTTCTGTACTTGCTCACAGGCGCTTCGATGGCCATTGCGCTGTCCTTCCTGAATATTTAACTCAATCTCTTCTGCGCAATTGTCTCAATTAGAGGCTGGACAAAATTCGGCACGATTTTTTCCGCCATCAACTCCTCCGCCAGTCGGCATTGATGCTCGAAGGAATCAAGAGGGTTGAAGCCGCCCATCGTCGGCGGGTATTGCCTGATCGTGAACGACAGGCTTATCGCCTCGTCAACGGCCTGGTCCCGCTTGCGTGGCTCATAAACGCTCGTCTTCGACTCTATGCTGATCCGAGCCTGAGTATGGCAGTCGTCCGAAAGGGCGATAACAACAGCCGGCGAGAAACCTATGGGCCTGGACCCCGGCACATCCAGTATGGCCCCGAAAGGCGTCAGGGCGAACAACGCATCGGCGATCACCTCGTCGTGGCTGCCCCTGCAGTCAAAATCCATAGCCAGAGTAACATCCAGAGAGTCGATGTCGAGATGGCTTATGCTCAGCATATATGGAACAAGCTCGAGCACGAGCCTGTCCTGCTCGTACGCCGTCTCGAATTCCGCCGGATTCACCACGCCCGACCCAACGCGGTCTATCTCAAGCGTGACCCACCGGTATTGGCCCAGGTTGCGATCTTCTTCGAGACAGTACTCGTTGTTATCGCGGCGGTAAAAGCCTCCCATCGTCGGATACTGCCTTTGAATCCGCTCGAAAAACGCCAGCACCGTGTCCCGCTGCGTCGGCAGATCCAACTCCGTATTGATGCACATATCGACGTAAAATTCGTCACAAAGCGAGCTATAACTATTCGGCGTCATCCTGACGACCCTCCCGTAAATACCGGGAACGTATTCCCCGAAATCCTGTTCAAGGCGGCTCAAAATCAAAAGCAAACGTTACGCCACGCCGGGGTATTGTACACAGATAGATTCATTTGTCCAGCATTTTTTCTGCCCACCAGTGCAGATTTTCATCATATTATTGGATAAATCATCGATTCGCAGGCGATTTGGCTGGCGTATTCGCTTACCAGGGCGGAAACCGGCCTATTCTGTTCGAGGCTCGCCAAGCCTCAGTTCGGTGATTATCGCCCCGATAGCTGATAGCACGGCGAAGATGAATGTCCGCCACATCCAGGTAACGGCCAACATTCCAGGCGTGATGCCCCCCTCATTGGCCCGGACGACAGCCACTAAGATCGTGCAGGCTGTAACCGCGGCGATTCCTCCGACCACTGCCGCAATAATCCGCCTCCATACGGGCGCTCCGCCGCATCCGAGGGTAACGACGGCCCCGTTGAGCAGTGGCAGTGCCGCCAGCAGCCACCAGATTTCACCATTGCTCGGCAGCGCCCCGCCCTGCCGGATGTAGGATAAATCAACAAACGCCATGCAGCCTGCGATAGTGGCCGCATACACGCCTGCATGCCGGTATCGCGGCTTGAGCTTGGCGCGAGCCTCGGCTCGCCTGCGCATCCGCCGGCGGATCGTCAGTGGCCAGTTGTAGAAAAGGCAAAATACCCAATGCTCCATCAACGCCCCACGCTCGCCGAAGACAGGAACGGTGTGCACCGCGTCAGTCGCCCAGTGCGCCGCCATAAACCTCGCCAGAACAGGGTAGCGATACGTCATCTGGATCGGAAACGCCAGATAACCTATGATTCTGAAAAACGACATGAAAACCGCGATGCTATAGTCCTTGAAATTGCGCTCCTTGATGATTAGCCCGACGACGTAGAATCCTCGAATCAATGAGCCGGGCGAAATAGGTATGACCTGCCAAACCGCGAATATGCCCACCGCGACCTTCCCCGCCTCGTTCCAGGATAGCTCCGGACGCATAAGGACATAAATGATTGTAGCCAGCGACATCACAATTTCGGACACCGGCAACGTCATCAGATGCACGACCAGGCTTACCAGGTATTTCTGTATATACGGTTCAGTTATCTGCGAAAGGATAACTTCGGCGTCGGCGTCGCTGAGCATGTGCTTGCGTCGGCCCTCGCCCACCATCTCCTCCAGCCATTGGCGGCGCAGCTCGCTGTTGAAATACAACCTGAAAGGACGGACAAATATGTACCTGAGCTTTTCTTTTGCGAATTCGGCGTCCGTCAAAAATCGGTGCAGGCTCGGAAGGAGCAGAAGCAAGAACGGCAGGTGACAAAAGTACCGCCACGGCTCCGCAGCAAATCTCTGTGCGCGTTCGGCGCTGATTCTGCCCTTTCGATGCCAGGCGATGGTCTTTTCAATAACGCGGGCTTCCAGCGCCCGTTTGAAATAATCGAAGCTCGTCAGCATGGAGCAATAGTGTCTTCGCCAATCGGGCCTTGCCCACAGTCGCCGCAGTGCCTTGCCCAGAAACGGTATCAAGCCGATGACAAAGAATAATAGCGTGCCAAGCCTGCTGCGCCTCAGGCCCGCCTCGTGTTCGGCGTCGGTGAGATTTCGCACCCGCCAGCCCGTTACCGCGCTGTCAAGAATCGTGGACCAGAGTTTCGGGCTGCACAGAAAGCGAACGTGATTATGCGCAATATCGGGTGTCGAATTGCGGTATATCTCCTCGGCCTCCTTCAATTCCTCCAACATTCGCCCGGTCTCAACAAATGCCGAACGGTGCGCGGCGATAAATGCTTCGAGTTTCCTGATATCACCGCGGTCGAACTGAACGAGCGAGCCTCGCGCAAGGCCCTTTAATATCAGCTTGAAATCGCCCGGACTCATCGGCAGGAACGGCAATAACGCCAGCCCCGCCCTGAAATCCACCGCTGTTAAACCTGCGGCCGGGTCGTCGCCGGCGTCTTTGCGCTTCAGGCAGTTCGGCTGGCTCTTGCACGTTGACCACTCGTACTGCCGGGCCAACTCATCGGCGCCTACCTCGTGCAGAAGCTCGACAAACTCGCGCATGAACTTGCGCTTGGCGCGATATTCCGGCGAGCCGAGCTTGGTCTCGTCAACCTTGCCGCGGCGCCACTGCTTAAGCAAATCGATTCTATCATCGACCTCCAGCCGCCACGTCCGCCCATCGACCCACTCGCTCAGTTCGCCGCAGCTTCCCAGATTCGGATCCACGAAAGTTGCATGAATATCGACAACGGCTCTTTCATCGCCGAACCTCGTCTTTGCGGCGCGCCTGATGAATTTCTGCCAAATTGCCCCCGCCCGTGCCGCAGCCGGATTGACCTGAAGCTGAAACGGCCCCTGGAATCCGATCCAGTACAGCAGATCTCGGAACAGACACGAGAAACGCGACGGCGGGATGAGAATCTTCATTGCGTAGAGGCCGCCGACCCGAAGTCCCTCTATTTGGCCGTCGGCGGAATTCTCGGCCTGAATACCCAGTATCCTCACCTGATAGACCTGCCCGGCGAAGCCTCCTCCGACGAATTTCTCCACTTTCAGCGTAACGGCAGCCTTGATACCCTCGGCAACGGAAGTAACTTCGTAGGTAAGCTCGGCGCCAGGCTCATAGCGGGCGATTCGCATCGGGCGATGCAGACCGGCGGCTGCGAATTTGCCCTCAAGCTCTCTGCACACCTCAACGGAGTATTCTGCCATCGACGCTTCCTAAGTATCACGTGCGCCGCACCGGAGATTATCGGGCGAGCCACAGCCTTATGCTGATGTGCAGGATGACCGCTCCAAAGACGCCGGCCAATAAATCATCGGCGAGAATCCCCCATCCCTGCGGCAATTCTTCGAGTTTTCGGATAGGCCACGGCTTGGCAACGTCGAGAATCCTGAATATTAGAAATCCAATCCCGGCAACGGCCCATATCTGGCCCGATGAGAATCCGGCGCCCATCGCCAACGGCGCGCTAAGCAGCGTAAGAGCCTGACCTGCAAATTCATCGGCGACGACCTCGCGGGGGTCATTCTTCCCCGTCGCCGCGATTGCAGTCGGGGCGAACTTGACGCATACGACGGAACCGGCGGCAACAAATACCGCCATAGCAATAGACACCAACACCGGCTCTGCGCCCAGCCAGCAAACAAGGCCAAAGACAACCGCCACAGGTATCGAACCCCAAGTCCCTGGGGCAATCGGCAGCCGGCCAAGACCAAAACAAGATGTAAGCAGTCTATCCATAGCCATAGAAAGCTAACCAACCGCTCAGGTTAAGTCAAAGACTATTACTTGATTTGTCTTCGTCCTGCACGCCCATGTCCTTTGCCGCTGCCCGGAAAAGTGCTATTATATTTTAGTGCCGGCGTAATCGTGTGGACGTATTGGCATTTTGCCGCTGTTATATGTTGGGCGATAAGGAGCGTAGCGCAATGAAGGCATCCATGATCATTGCCATCGCACTTGCGATATGGGCATTGCCTCTATTCGCCGTTGATTCGTTCGAGCCGGACAAGCCGAACAGGATTGAATTCACGCCGACCGAAGCCCGTTTCGTCCGTCTGGTGATACATAACAGTCTGGAGGGTCAGCCCTGCATAGATGAGCTGGAGATTTACGGCCCCGGGGGCGGGCCGAACCTTGCGCTGGCCGGCGCGAAAGCCGCCGCCTCTTCCTGCCTTCCCGGCTATCCCATTCATCAAATTGCTCATCTCAATGACGGGCTCTACGGCAACAATCACAGTTGGATTGCCGCGGGAGTCACAAATGAATGGGCACAGATTGAATTTCCAGCAATAGTCTCCGTCGCCGCTGTGGTCTTTTCCCGCGACCGGGAGGGACATTACCGCGACCGACTGCCGGCCTCGATTGAGATTCGCATTTCGGTTGACGGAACAAACTGGAAGACGGTTGCTCGCAGCAGCGCCTTTCCGATCCTGCCGGAGGGACAATTGGGGCAGGCCGATCTTCTTCGTTATGCGTTTGAATGTGAGGACCTTACGTGGCGCAAGTTCGACCCATCCGACCCTGTAAGCCGAGTCCTTCGACAGATGGAAGAAATACTCGAGCGTTTCTCGGCTCAAGGGCTGGATGTATCCGAAGAGCGCCGTGGGTTGGCTGAATTTCACCGGCGCCTACCGCAAGAATCACCTGAAATGGCGGCAAAGAGACAGGAAGAATTCTTCCAGGTTCGTATGGCAAAGCGACGGCTGTTCTTCCGTGCGCCCGATCTGGAAAAGCTTGGGAGAATCCTCTTCGTAAAGAGGCATCCCTTTGAGCCTTCGCACAATTACAGCGTAATCCTCGACGCAGCAGGCGGTCCCGGCGGCGGCATTTATGTACTGGAATTGCCGCGGCGGGACGGCGTCCTTGACCCGGATCGGCCAGCCGTGACGACTCTTTTTGACGCAGGCAATGGCATAGCACGGGACCCCGTGGCCGATTTTGCCGCCCGCAAGATATACTTCGGCTACCGCCGCTCCAAGAGCGACTACTATCATTTGTATGTGATGAACGCCGACGGAAGCAATCCGACGCAGATTACCGACGGGCCGTTTCACGACTACTTTCCCTGTCCGCTGCCGGATAGGGGGCTATCGTTCATCAGCACGCGATGCAAGGCAAGGTTCCTCTGCTGGCGACCGCAGGCGTTTGTCCTCTTTCGGATGGACGCCGACGGCGGCAACATCCGCCCGCTCTCTTATGCCAACCTGAGCGAATGGACGCCATCGGTGATGAACGACGGCAGGATTATCTGGATGCGTTCGGAATACCTCGACAAAGGCGCCGATTTCGGCCACACGCTCTGGGCTATTCGCCCCGACGGCACGCACCCGGAGCTGATCTTCGGCAATAACACGCTCAACTGTTATGCAAACGGGCGCGAGGTTCCCGGCTCCGGCGAAATACTATGCACCCTCGTATCCCACGGCGGCGATCTGAACGGCCCGATTGCGCTCCTCGATGTCGCTAAAGGCCGGTTCAATCCCCAGGCCATCACCAATATCACCCCTGACGTGCAGCCTCACTACCACATGAGCTGGGCGAGGCAGCAGTGTTTTCGAGACCCCGTTCCGCTCAGCCGGGACTATTATCTGTGCAGCCACGCTCCATTCGACAAATTCGGCCTGTATGTCATTGACCGTTACGGCAACCGCGAGCTGCTGTACCTCGACCCTGAGATTGGCAGTATGTCGCCCACATTGCTCAGGCCGACAGCGACGCCGCCCGTGCTGGAGGGCAGCGAATTAGCCGCAGAGAATTCGCCGTCGGAAGGTCAGTTTTTTGTGGCGGATGTCTATCAGGGACTCGAACCGGCGGTGAAGCGAGGGATGGTGAAGCACATTCGGGTCTGCCAGGAAGTCCGGGCCGACCTGATCCGGCTTGCCAATGGGCAATACCAGGCGGATCACGAGCCGTTCGAGGACTGGTACGCAACGCCGACTCACAAAGTCAACGGCCCTCACGGCTGGCCCAGCTACGTCGCCAAGGGCGATCTGGGAGTCGCCCCGGTCGAAGAGGATGGCTCGGCCAATTTCTATGCTCCGGCCGGCAAGGTATTGTATTTCCAGGCGCTCGACGCAGACTACAACGAGATACAGCGGATGCGTAGTGTCGTGCAGTTGCAGGCGGGGGAGAAACGAGGCTGCATCGGTTGCCACGAGAGCCGCATGTCGGCTCCTATTTCGGCCGGAGCAGTCCCGATGGCGATGCGACGTGAGCCGAGCGTATTGCAGCCTCCGCCGTGGGGCGCCGGCCCCTTCTCATACCAAAAAGTAGTCCAGCCGGTTTGGGATGCCAAGTGTGTCCAGTGCCATAATGCCGATGACCGGGAGCAGATTAACCTGACGGGCACGCTCGACGCCGATGGGGTCCCGGCTTCATATAGAACCATAATCGCCAGAGGTTGGGTGCACTACTTCGACTACGCCTGGGTTCGGGAACACTCAAAGGCCGAGCCGTTGAGCTTTGGGACGGTCAAGAGCAAGTTATGGCAGGTCCTCAATCCCGGGCATTACGATGTTCACCTGACTACCGAAGAAGCGCATCGAATTAAATGCTGGACGGACTTGAACTGCCCTTTGTGGCCGGACTACATCTTCAGGCCGGATCGCCTGGCAATGGATACCGAGGCAAAATGACACTCTTACTCAAGGATTCAGGAGACCAATATGCTTTCAGACCGACAGAAAACGCAAGGGATACGACGCAGGGAGTTTCTATCAACGCTTTCCGCAGTTGCGGCCGGTTCGGCCCTGGCTCTTGGCAATCAGTGCCGGGCTGAGAATACCTCAACGACAGACAGCTCCTCGCCCATGCCGCTACTGCCTACGATTCGGCTCGGCGGCCACAACGTCACCAGGCTGATTGCCGGCTCAAATCCAATCAGCGGGTATTCGTATATGGGCCCTATAATGGACCAGCACATGAAAGAATACTTCACTGCGGAGCAGATAACAGAGTTCCTCTGGAATTGCGAGTGTGCTGGAATCAACACTCATCAGTTCAGCAGCCCCGAGCAGATGGCCGGCGTATTTCGGACTCTGCGAGAGCGAGGATCGAAGATGAATTTCATCTGCCTCCACGCGGGCGGGCCGGAGCAGAATTCGATCAAGCAGGTTGTCAATGACACCCAGCCCATTGCCGTTGTCTATCACGGCGGCGTTACCGACAGGCTGTTTCGGCAGGGCAAGAGCCAGGAAGTCCATGATTTCGTCAAGCGCGTCCACGATGCCGGCGTCTTGGCGGGTGTTTCGGCCCACAATCCCGCCTGCATCAAGCAGGTGGCGGATGAAGGGTGGGATGTGGATCTGTTTATGACTTGCTTTTACTACCTCACCAGGACGCCGGAAGAGCTCGAAAAGATGCCGCCGGTTGTAACGCTCCAGATCGGCTATCCATTTTTTGCTTCTGACCCACTGGAGATGACCAAGGTGGCCCAGCAGGTTGACCAGCCCTGTCTGGGCTTCAAGATTCTGGCGGCAGGGCGGATGTGCGACGGCGAAAACAAAGTTGAGGTGGCCTTTAAGTTCGCCTTCGAGCATCTCAAACCAACCGACGGTGTTATCGTCGGCATGTACCCCCGGTACGGCGATCAAATCCGGCAGAACGCACAGTACACCCGACAGTTCGCCGCGCCGCAAGGCACATAATGCCGCCGTCGCGTATCTCCAAAGATGTTTCCCCCGACCCTCGCGCTCAATAGTCTTTGAAATCCTTCATCCAGTCCGGCCACGTCGGCGGCGGAACGTGGTCTTTGGTCCACGGGCCGTTTACATCGAAGTTTCTGTGCCACTTCAATTTCCACAGTTCTTTCAGCCCCACCGCTCTGACGGACCAGTCCAGAAAGAGGCAGTTGGTAGTCGCGTTCCCGTGCCGGTTGATACAGAAATCCTTCATCTCCTCAGTCAGACTCGGCGTCGCCGCCCCCGCTAATTGGCCGTCATATTCCGGGGGCACAGAGTTGCCGTCCGGCCATCGCGTAGTCTCAACGCAGTCCAGAAAGACCGGTATCGTCTCTGCCGCGTGCACATCCGGGGTGTTCCAGTACAAATCGCGCCCGAAGATCGCTCCCTCGTCGCCGTCGCACACCCAGGCGCTGAGTCCGTAGCTGCCATAGTCTCCTTCCTCGTCGTTCCACGCGGCAAAGATTCCCTCTCCGCCCTGCCCTTTCGTCTTCGTCGCAAACGGGCAGCACACGATCCCGCCTTTGCCGCCGTAGTGCGGTTTCAGTATTTCCACCCAGTCGTCCCAACTGCTCTCGACAGGCCCTTTGAAAAAGCGATTGTTGTTCTGGTCGCAGTACAATTCGAGAACAAGGCCCCACTGCCGCAGATTGCTCCTGCAGGCGACCGTCTTGGCGTATTTCCTCGCCTTACCCAATCCCGGAATCAGAATCGCAGTGAGCAGAGCGATGATGGCTATCACTACAAGTAGCTCCACTAAGGTAAATCCCTTTTTCCAGCACGATGCATCTTTGTTGTGTCCGGTTCTGCTTATCATAATCATGGCTCCTTATATAACGGCCGATTTGTTAATTCCCCCCAGTGTATGCGACCTTGTTAACCGCAAGCTTGCCGCAGGATTACCTCTTGGTAATGTAGGCGGATTCGCCTGGTTAGTCGCGGAGCGGCAGAGAAACGGTGAATGCGCTTCCCGTCCCGGGGCTGCTCTCTACTGTTATTCGGCCTTTATGGGCCTCGGCTATAGCCTGAGCCAGGCTCAACCCCAGCCCGCTGCCGGGCGTTGACCGGCTGCGATCGACACGATAGAAGCGGTCAAAGATATGAGGAAGGTCCTTCTCCGCGATGCCGATACCCGTGTCTCGAACAGAAATGTGCAGGTGATGCCGGCCCGCCTCGACAGACACAGCGACTGCCCCTCCGCTGCCGGTATAAGCAATCGCGTTATCCAGAAGGTTGGCCATCATACGCTGGAGTTTCGCAACATCGCCGAGCACCCAAAGAGCCTCGTTCGGCGCATCGAACGTGAAGCCTACACCCTTGTCTTCCGCAACGGGCAAGAACAGCTCGTACGCGTCCCTGACGAGCCCGACCATATCGAGAGTATCCCTTCCAACTTCCACAACTCCCGATTGGGTCTCGGCAATCTCCAGCATAGTGTTGATCATTCCCACGAGCCGGTCGCACTCTTCAACGATAGTTGCCGTCACCTCTCGGTATGTCTCAAGTTCCTGCCGGCCGGCCAGTGTCGTTTCAGCAACACCGCGGATACGGGTAATCGGGCTGCGCAGGTCGTGTGCTATATTGTTTGTCACTTCTTTTAGCTCCGTCACCAGCAACTCGATACGCCCCAGCATTTCGTTAAAGGCCAGCGCTAGGTCGTGGATTTCCCGTCCCTCATTGCCCACAGGCACGTGGTGGCCAAAATCACCTCGGCCTATGTTCATAGCAGTCCGCGCTACCCTCTTGACGCCAGCCATGGCCCGATTCACAACAAGCCACCCAAGGGCGCTGCCAAGAACGAGGACCCCTACAAGCCCCCAGCCGAACGTCTCACGATACCTCTCCATCAACACCGCGTTGTCCTGGAGCGTATGGCCAACCTCGATGATACTGCCGTCGGTCGTTCTTTTATAAGCCACGCACACCTTGTCTTTGCGCCCCGGCACGCTGACAGTCCGCAGCATCTCCTGCTCGCCCAAAAGACCCTCCAATTCCGCGTCCGTTCGACTCAAGCCCCCCCAATGGCTCAGGTCCGAAGCACCGAGAACATCGCCATCACGCGACAAGATGCGGAAATACATGCGTTGCACGCCCCCCGAGACAGCCTCGCGATGAAGCTCCTCTTTGAGCGATTCGAGGCCCTGCTGCTCGTAAAGCTCATTGAATTCTCTTGCGTTGCTTACGAGCGTCTCGTCCAGGCGCTGCGCAAGACTGGACGTAATAAGCATATACACCAGGCCGAATGCCGCCAGCGACAATACGCCCAGCACAACGGCGTACCAGAGCGTAAGACGAAAAGCAACTGTGGTGAATATGCTACTCTCGCTCTTCAAGAACATATCCAACGCCCCGGATTGTATGAACCAGCTTCCTATCGAACGGCCGGTCGATCTTGTCCCGCAGCCGGCAAATGCGCGCCTCGACAACATTTGTCTGCGGATCAAAATTAAAATCCCAGACGTGCTCCATAATCATCGTTTTTGAAACAACCATCCCCGCATTGCGCACCAAGTACTCAAGAAGAGCGAACTCCCGCGGCTGGAGCTCAATCTCCATTTCGCCTCGAAAGACTTTGTGCTTGAGAAGCTCGATACGAAGGTCTCCCACGCGCAGCGTCGTCGGCTCGGCGACTGAACCCGCCCTGCGAATAAGCGCCTGAATCCGCGCCAAAAGCTCTGAAAACGCGAAAGGCTTGACAAGATAATCGTCTCCGCCCGCCTGCAGGCCCTTGACCCGGTCATCCACCGAGCGCTTCGCGCTGAGAATGATCACGGGCGTGGCCACCTTTCTCCTGCGAAGCTCGTCTATCAGACTCAAACCGTCCAGCTTCGGTAGCATAATATCCACAACAATCGCATCGTATGATTCGCTTGAGGCCAGATGAAGCCCGTCTTCGCCGTCCAAGGCGTGTTCCACAACAAACCCGGCCTGTTTCAACCCCTTCAGAATAAAAGAAGCCGTTCCGGCATCGTCTTCGACAATGAGTATTCGCATCTTATCGCCTTATCCGAATTCTCGTATTAATTCTGAGAGCAACGGTTTCAATTCTCTAATCGCATTGCCGCGATGCGAGATTGAGTTTTTCTCCTCTGCGGTCATCTGGGCGACGGTCTTGCCAATATCCGGGACGAATACAATCGGGTCGTAGCCGAATCCGTTGGTTCCGATTTCTTTATCGGTTATGACGCCCTCGACTTCTCCTGTGGTCTCGAGCAGGACTTCTTTCGGGGACGCCAGGCACAGGCAGCATACGAATCTGGCCGTCCTCTTCTCCGCAGGCACACCCTCCAAAAGCTGCAATACCTTCTTCATATTGCGGTGATCGAGCAGCGTCCGCTCTTCGCCGGGCAGCTTCTCGCCGGAATATCTTGCCGATTTTACCCCCGGCTCGCCCCCCAGCGCATCGACCACAAGCCCGGAATCGTCCGCAATCGTCCAGACCCCCGTCGCCCTGGCATACCCGACAGCCTTTTTGCGAGCATTCTCCGCAAAAGTGGCCCCATCCTCTTCAACCTCTCCGATGTCGGGAAAATCCGAAAGCCCCACCCACTCAACATCCGCATCCAGCATCGCCCGCAGCTCTCTGAGCTTCCCCGGATTCGTACTGGCTACAAGTATTTTGCGTCGGTCCCTCAATCCTTCCCTCCTTCTTGCAGCCTCTTGAGCCGGGCAATCTCTTTCTCTATCTCTTCGAGTACCTCTATATTCTTTATCTCATCATCGACGCTGAAGATAATGAACACCTTGCCTCCATATTTTTCCTCAAACGCTCGGAAGCTTGCCTTCATTCTTTCCGAAGGAGAATAATTGCCGAAGTTCGCTTTGGCGGTTACGGGTTTTATCTGTATGCCAAACGCTTTATTGCCAACGTATCCGAGATAATCAATGTCTCCTGCGTGGTCAAGGCCCGGGTCCGATTCGACGAACTTAACATCTGGAAACTTTTTCTCCAGAGTTCCAGTTACGACGGATTTTTCTCTGTAAAACCCGTCGAAGGTCCGGTTGATGGTGAGGTTGTATATGTAGTCGATACAGTCCTGAAGCGTTAGTTGATTAAAGGCTTCTCGCCATTCAGGTATGACAATCTCTGTGATTTTGACATATAATCTCTCGCCGAGTTCTACGAGCGTATCATTCGTGATTTTCGCAGGATTCTTCCCCTCCGTATGTGCTTTTTCGAAGTACCATTTTTCCCATTCCTCGATAGTTTTCGGCTGGCACTGTCTGATTAAGGCCATAACGGCCCCTACTTTATTGGGTCGGGATAGTTGGTACGTCTGGTTGGCATAATTCAGGACTTTTTCCTTCTTGCCAAAATTCTTGGAATGGACTTTCACTCTTGAAGTACCCTCATTTCTGCCAAGCGTTCAAACTTCTTTTTGAATTTGAAATCCATTTCAGTGTCTATCATTACTAAGCCCTCCTTGACTAAGTGAGCATTTATAAAGGTTTTGTTCTGAAGGTATAAGTAGCAAAGTAGGTTATTCTGGCGGTCATATTTAACGGCGTCGAACTTCAAAAATACTTTTTGCCCGCCTGTTTTGGCCTTTAGAAACTGAATTGCCTGACGGCTGGTCTGTGGCTTTTCTTTTACTCCGAGGAGTCTCACTTTCAACCCATCGCCCACAATCAATTGGTCAGGCGACAGGACTTCTTTCACCTGGTAGTAATGCTGCCTTTTCGCACTGCCGTTATTTATTTTCGAGCCGAATTGGAGCTTTCGCGGGTCAACCTTTTTGTCGAATTGAACCGGGTCTTTGAAGACATAAGGCAGCCGGCTAATCGCTTCTGCAAAGTTCGTTTTCGGGTTTTCCTGTTGGATTATCTCAAACTGCCCCTCTTCAAAAAGTGCTCTGTGCCCTATTCCCAATTTCTCCTTTATGAGCGGCAGAAAGTCTGGGTTGACTTCGTAACCGACGGAATCCCGCGCCAGTTTTCTTGCCGCTAATGATGTTGTGCCGCTTCCTAAGAAGGGGTCGAGGACGGTGTCGCCGACAAAGCTGAACATCTTGATTAAACGCCGAGGGATCTCTTCGGGGAAAACGGCCAAGTGTTTGTCTTGTTTTTCGCCGGGGATGTTCCAATGGCCCGCAAAGAACTCGTTCCACTCGTCGATAGTCAGTTTGGACTCTTCTTTGATCTCTCTGCCGACATCGGGGGCGGTGCCTTGCTTTTTGAAAATGAGGATGAACTCATAATCGATTTTCAGAATCCCGTTGCGCGGATAGGGAAATGAGCCCATAATTGTCGCGCCGCCGGTAGTGTTGCAGGTGGTGACTTTCTGCCAGATAACGGCCCCCATATAGTCAAGGCCTTTGGTCTCGCAGAACTTGATGATCTCAGTCCTGATGGGAATCACCTTATACCTGCCGTAATACACCGAGCGCGCAAACTGGTCGCCGATATTCACGCACAATCGACAGCCTTTGTGGAGCACTCTATGACACTCGTTCCAGACAAGGTTCAGGTTGTTGATATAGTCTTCGTAACTATCGTCAAAACCTATCTGACTGCCGTTGCCATAGTCTTTCAACTGCCAATAAGGAGGCGACGTGACAACGAGGTGGACTGATTCATCGGCCAGCTCCGCCATGTTTCTCGAATCGCCGATCACTATTTTGTGGCGGGTCTTCATTAGCTCACCAGTTTCTTCAGCAGCGCCCTTTGGAAGTGGAGTCGGTTTTCGGACTGGTCGAAGATAATCGAGCTGGGCATCTCGGCGACCTCGTCGGTGATCTCGCAGCCGCGGTGCGCGGGCAGGCAGTGCATTATCTTAACGCCGTCGGGCGCGGAATTGACCAGCTTGGCATTGACCTGGAAGCCGGCAAAAGCCGCCACGCGCTTAGCCTTTTCGTCCTCCTGGCCCATACTCACCCAGGTATCGGTATAGATCACGTCGGCCTCGGCCACAGCCGCCTTGGGGTCGTTCGTCTGCCGGATGCTGCCGGGCGTTACGGCGTTGGCCGGTGCGATTGTCTCGGCGTCGAGCTCGTAGCCGGCAGGCGAGGCGATAATCATCTTCATGCCGAACTTGCCGGCGGCGAACGCCAGCGACCGCGCGACGTTGTTGCCGTCGCCGACATAGGCGAGCCGGACGCCTTTAATCCTACCAAAATGCTCTTTGATAGTAAGCACGTCCGCCATCGCCTGGCAGGGGTGCGACCAGTCCGTCAGCGCGTTTATCACCGGCACAGTCGCATATTTCGCAAGCTCGGTTACGGTGCTGTGCTCGAAGGTCCGCGCCATAATCACATCGACGTACCTGCTGAACACGCGGGCCATATCTTTGATCGGCTCGCGCTTGCCGATGCCGCCGATGTCCTCGGGCTTGACGTAAATCGCGCTGCCCCCCAAATCCGTCATCGCAACGTGAAAGCTGATCCGCGTCCGCAGGCTCGGCTTCTCAAACAGCATCGCCAGAACCTTGCCCGACAGACACAAATCCCTGCCGCCGCCCTTGTAGAGCCTCTTCAGGTCGGCGCTAAGCTCCAATAGCTCATTGAGCGCCTCAATCGGACAATCAATTATCGCAAGAAAATCCTTCATCATTCTCACCTAAGAGCGTAGAGCGTGCAGCGGATAGGAATATTACTAAGCGCTACACGCTATACGCTAACCGCCCTTCCTTTACTTCTTAATCAGTGTAAATCTGTGTTTATCCCTATGGGACCGTGGGTCCCTGTCTTACTCGGCCCCGCTCAAGACGCCGTCCAGAATCTCGATAGCCGTGTCAATCTGTTCTTTCGTGGCAATCATCGGCGGCATAAACCGCAGGACCGTTTCGTGGGTGCAGTTAATCCGCAGCCCTTTCTCAAGGCACTTATCGACTATCGCCTTGCCCGGCCCGGTCAACTGGACGCCGATCATCATCCCGATCCCGCGAACACTGTCTATTATCGAGTGCTTCTCTTTCAACTGCCGCAGCCTGCCCATCGCGTATTCGCCGAGCTCCTGAGCATTCTGCAGGAGTCCATCCTCTTCAATCGCCTCGATCACCGCAATCCCCGCCGCACAGGCCAAGCAGTTGCCCCCGAAGGTTGAGGCGTGCTTGCCCGGCGTCAGCACCGCAGCAATCTCGGGCTTGGCCATCATCGCCCCTATCGCAGCGCCGCCGCCCAAAGCCTTGGCCATCGTAATAATATCAGGCTCAACGTCGAAATGCTGATACCCGAACCACTTGCCCGTCCGCCCGATGCCCGTTTGGACCTCGTCAAGGATCATCACGGCACCTTTCCGGTCGCACAGCTCCCGAATTGCGCCCAGGAATTCCTCGGTCGCAACGTTGATGCCGCCCTCTCCCTGTATCGGCTCGACCATCACCGCCGCGACCTCGTCGCTGAACGCCGATTCGAGGGCCGCGACGTCATTGAACGGAATATACACAAAGCCCGGCAGCAGCGGCATAAAACCCTCATGATACTTCGGCTGGGCCGTCGCCGTAACCGTCGCAAATGTCCTGCCGTGAAAGCTCCCCTCAGCCGTTATGAACTTATATTTCTCCTTCGCCGTGTATAGGCGCGCCAGCTTCATCGCCGCCTCATTCGCCTCCGCCCCGCTGTTGCAGAAGAAGCACTTGCCCCCAAACGCCCGCTCGCTGAGCAGCTTGGCCAATCGGCCCTGCGGCTCGGAATAGAACGTATTATCTATATGCAGAAGCTCGCCCGCCTGCTTGCGAAGGGCCGCCACCACCTTCGGATGGCAGTGCCCCAGACCGCTGACCGCCCAGCCGGGGAACATATCGAGTATCTTATTGCCCTCGGCGTCGTACAGGTAGCAGCCCTCACCCCTGACTATTACCCGCGGCAGCCGACCGTAATTGGCAATAACATACTTATCAAACAGCTCAATAGTCTCCTGTGTAGTCATAATGCGTATCTCGTCCAGCGTATGCCGTATTTCGTAATTGTCATTCCTGCGGAAGCAGGAATCCACTTCCCAATCTTTACCTTCGTGTTTTGGCGCCTTTGTGGCTAATTCCTGACAATCTCCGTGCCAATGCCCTTATCCGTATAGATCTCAAGCAGCAGCGAATGGGCGATTCGCCCGTCGATTATATGCGCCTTTCTGACCCCTGCCGCCAGGGCGGCAAGGCACGCCTCGACCTTCGGGAACATCGCATCGGTGATAATTCCGCCGTCTATCATTTCTTTAATCTGCTGCTCGTTCAGGCTCGATATCCAGCTTTCCGGGTCGTTGATATCGCGCCGAATTCCGTGCGTATCGCTGACCATAACCAGCTTTTCGGCGCCGACCTCAGAGGCCACTATCCCCGCGGCGCTGTCGGCGTTGACGTTCAGCTTGCCGCCGGCCTTGTCCTTGGCCACCGACGCGATCACCGGTATCGTCCCGTCGGCGCAGAGCTTCTTGAGCAACTGCCCGTTGACGTTCGTAACCTTGCCCACCAAGCCGACGTCCAGCTTGCGTCCGTCCTCGCCTGCCAGCCTTATCAGCTCCGCGAATAGCACGCAACTGCTCAGCGAATGAAGCGCCATCGGCTCGCATCCCAGCTCGGTGAGCATCTCGCAGATCGGGGCATTGATCTTGTGCACGAGGGTATGCTCCACAATCGTCAACGTCCGCTCATCGGTATATCGCCGGCCCTGCACCCAGACCGGCTGCATCCCGGCCTCGTTCATCGCCTTAGTAATCGCCTTGCCGCCCCCGTGAACGATTATTGGCCGTATCCCCACCGTCGCCATGAACGCAATATCCGTCAGCAGCTTTTTCTGCAGCGAATCATCGTCCAGAACGCTGCCGCCGAGCTTCACAACGACGAGCCGCCCGCGAAAGCTGCGGATATACTCCATCGCCTCAATTAAAGCGCCGGCTTTTGCAATAGCCGATTCCACAATATCAACTCCTGAAATACGCCCCGAACCAAATCGCTAAGGGTATCCGCCAGCCCCCCGCCCGTCAAGCCATATTTAGCGCCGCTCGGAAAACGATTGTGTGGCAGCCTCAAGGCCGTACTATCTGTATAGTCGTGCCCAATACACTCTGTGGCACGGCCATCTCCACACGGAGCCCGTGGGGCTTGGCCGTGGTCGCACTGGCTTCCAGCCCGTGCCCTGTCAGGAGGTCCGCCCGTCTGGCACAACACGTACAGGCCGCAGGCATTGAGGATGGCCAGCCGCGATTACGAACCTCATCCGCCCGATTTCCCGAACTCCAGCGACATTTCCCGCGTATTTTGCGTGGTAATTCCGCTGCCAATGTGAAACAATTGATTATCATGCAGAAATCAGCTATCACAGTCCTGACAATATTCGTGACCATTGTCTCTATGGGCGGCTGCCCTAAGGAGAATGCCGACGATATGAATCACCCGCAAGAACTACCCCCAACAGCCTCAGATGCCAACCATCCGCAACCGGCCTCCGAGCCTGCTGCCGGCACCCCTGTCCCTGAGCAGAACCAAAAAGCCGACGCGACCGTCCCAAACAACGCCCCCACTGAGCTTAGTCAAAGTACAAAAGAGCCTGTTCCGTCCGCCAAATACGAAAAAGCCACGTTCGCAGCAGGCTGCTTCTGGGGGATCGAGGCATCGTTTCGGGCAGTCGAGGGCGTCGTCGAAACACAGATCGGCTACACCGGCGGCAGACGGGCTAACCCGACCTACCCCCAGGTATGCACCGACAAGACCGGCCACGCCGAAGCCGTCGAAGTTACATACGACCCGGAAAAGGTCTCATTCGAGCGCCTGCTCGATCTCTTCTGGAAAATCCACGACCCCACAACGCTCAATCGCCAGGACCCCGACGTCGGCACCCAGTACCGCTCAGCCATCTTCTATTACTCCCCCGAACAGAAGACCCTCGCCGAAGCC
>Ga0315277_10001958_pt1 | contig 29110 bp, 27 predicted proteins | sample YL17G05_15_MG_FD_203695 | JGI IMG/M metagenome (GOLD analysis project Ga0315277, IMG submission 203695) | Sediment microbial communities from Yellowstone Lake, YNP, Wyoming, USA - YL17G05_15 | ecosystem: Environmental > Aquatic > Freshwater > Lake > Sediment | place: USA: Wyoming | collected... | reverse complement strand
CCCTATGATGCAACGGTGGTTTCAAAACTTAAGCAAGCCGGCTCGGTCATCGTCGGCAAGACCAATATGGATGAATTTGCCATGGGCTCCTCCACCGAAAACTCGGGCCTTCATCCCACCCATAACCCCTGGGACACAGCCGTGGTCCCGGGCGGATCTTCGGGCGGCTCCGCCGCGGCGGTGGCAGCCCGCGAGGCCATCCTGGCCACCGGCTCCGATACCGGCGGATCGATCCGGCAACCGGCTTCTTTCTGCGGCGTGGTGGGACTAAAGCCAACCTATGGCCGCGTTTCCCGCTACGGCCTGGTGGCCTTTGCCTCATCTCTCGACCAAATCGGGCCGCTTACCAAAGATGTGACCGACTCCGCCATTATGATGAATCTTGTCTCCGGCTATGATCCTAAAGATTCAACCTCAGTTGACCTGCCTGTCCCCGACTATCGCAAAGCCTTGATCGATAATGTGAAAAAAGTCAAAATCGGGGTCATTAAAGATCTATTGAAAGAAGGGATCGATCCCGATGTAAAAAATGCGGTCAAAGCTGCCGCCGATAAGCTGGCTGACCTCGGAGCGGAAATGATCGAGGTAAGCTTGCCTTCCTTTGATTATGCTGTCGCCACCTATTACCTCATTGCGCCGGCTGAGGCCAGTTCAAATCTTGCCCGCTATGACGGCGTGAAATTCGGATACCGGACCAAAGGGTCTAAAGATCTTCTCTCTATGTATTACAACACCCGACGCGAAGGTTTTGGGCCGGAAGTCAAACGCAGAATTATGCTGGGCACCTACGCCCTTTCTGCCGGGTACTACGACGCCTACTACTTGAAGGCTCTAAAAGTCAGGACCCTGATCAGGCAAGATTTTGAAAAAGCCTTTGGCAAGTGCGATGTCCTGATCTCACCGACCGCGCCCACGGTGGCTTTCAAAATCGGGGAAAAAGTTTCGGATCCTCTCTCCATGTATCTCTCTGATATCGCCACTATCCCGGTCAACCTCGCCGGCCTGCCGGCGATCTCGATCCCCTGCGGGTTCAGCTTGCCTGCCGGCAGGCAAGGCCGAGGATTGCCTATTGGTTTGCAAATCATCGGCAAGGCTTTCGCGGAAGAAATCATTTTTAGAATAGCTTTTACTTACGAGCAAAACAGCGAATGGCACAAAAAAAGCGCTCCCCTTTCATAATTATCTGCGTCCTGATCTTTTTTGCCGCCGTCTGCTCTTGGGCTGCGGTTAAGGATGAGTTTAAAAATTTCCCTCCCGTTTCCGGGGAAATCTACGGCCAGGCCACGGCTGGAGTAAGATCCATCACCGTTAACGGCAAACCAGTTTCCTTTGATGCCAACCAGAACTTCAAAGCTTCGGTTAACCTGAAAGCCGGAGAAAAATATCTGGTACTGAGGATCAATTATGAAGAGTTCAGGATCATCAAAAAATATCTTATCCTGAGGCGCTCGCCCATCAGTAAATTCAAAGTCTTTGTCCCCAAGGAAAAGATTGAAAAGACCGGCCTGGAAGCCAAGCAGGCTGCGCTGGAAGCAAAAAGAAAAAGGCTGCTGGCGGCAAAGGCCAAGCAAACGGCGGAGGAAAAGGCTAAAGCAAAAGAAGAAGAAAAAAGAATCCTGGCAGAAAAGAGTTGGATGGAAAAAGTATCCTCTCCCAAATTTTATCCCAATGAATTCAAAGCTAGTTCGGCCGTTAAAACCTTAAATCAGGCTATAAGTTCCGACCGCTACGGGATCCCCTTCAAAAGCAAGGAGAACACCATCGAGAGATTGAACGAAATCCTCGAGGTGCCGAATTTCTACGAGATCATGCTGGTAAAAGGCAAAACTTTTGTGCCAACCCCAAGGATCAAGAGCTTGATCGAAGAGACCAAAGACTACCGCTGGAAAAGCTTCTCCCAGCTGACCGATTTCCAGAAAAAGAAAATCATGTTCCTCAACCGGCTGCTGCTGGAAGCTTTGTACTCTCAGGTGCCAAAGCGGCCTTCCTGGTTGGCGGCTCAACCCCCCCAACCCAAGCCGGCCGTGTCTGCGGCAAGGATCACCGAGTACCTGTATGTCTGGGAGTTCAGCTCCGGCAAATTAATGCTGGTGAAAGAAATGAAAGGCAATTATTCGGCGGAGATCAATATTCCCGTTTCAAAACAGTGGCTGGACCTTAAAGGCCTTTCTAAAAAAGACCTGAAGGAGCTCATCGAAAAGCCGGCCGCCGCCTTTAAGCCGAAGAAAAAGTAGGTTATAATCTTTGAACATGAAATACGAAACTGTCATCGGCCTTGAAATTCACGCCCAGCTTTTGACCGAGAGCAAGATGTTCTGCTCCTGCTCCACCAAGTTTGGGAATCCTCCCAACACTAATATCTGCCCGATCTGCACCGGCCAGCCGGGAGTCCTTCCGGTGACCAATAAAAAAGCGATAGAGCTGGCAATCAAAACCGCGCTGGCGCTCAACTGCAGGATCGAACCGCACTCGGTCTTCGCCAGAAAACATTATTTTTATCCAGACCTTCCCAAAAATTTCCAGATTTCTCAATATGAATTGCCTTTAGCGACCAAAGGGCAGATCGAAATCGAAGTTGATGGTCAAATCAAAAAGATCGGCATCACCCGGGTCCACCTGGAAGAAGACGCTGGTAAATTGGTCCACGTCGGCGCGGAGCGGATCATGGGGGCAGAGGAATCGCTGGTCGATTACAACCGTACCGGCATTCCTTTGATGGAAATCGTCAGCGAGCCGGATATCCGCTCGCCGCGCGAGGCGGCGGTCTATACCGAGACCCTGGCCAGCCTGCTCCGCTATATCATGGTTTGCGACGCCAAGATGGAGGAAGGATCGCTGCGCTGCGATGCCAATATCTCAATTCGCGAGCCGGGCAGCAAAGCATTTGGAGTTAAAACTGAAGTTAAGAATATGAATTCTTTCAAAGCTATCGAAAAAGCACTGGCAGCCGAAGAAAAAAGACATGCCGAAACTCTTAGTGAGGGCGGAAAGATCATTCAAGAGACCCGCTTTTTTGATGATATAACCAACACCACCACCGGGATGCGCAGCAAAGAGTATGCCCACGACTATCGTTATTTTCCTGAACCTGATCTTGCTCCCGTTGAGCCCGCAAAAGACTGGGTTTTGGAAATTAAAAAAAGCATTGGTGAATTGCCTCATCAGAGAAAGCAACGCTTTACCAAAGATTATCAAATCCCTTCGGAAATTGCCGCGATTTTGATTTCAGATAAACCGATGGCAAATTTCTTTGAAGAGGCCGCCAAACTCTATGCAAAACCATCGGTTATTGCCAACTGGCTGGTCGGGGACATCACCGCCTTTTTGAAGGAGAACAAGAAAGAGTTCGGCGAGCTCGATTTCACCCCCGCTCAGCTGGCAGAGATTCTCCGGCTTATGGATGAAGGAACTCTCAGCGGGAAACTTGCAAAAAGCGTTCTCTTTGAAACCCTAAAAACCGGCAAGCAGATTAAGGATATCATCGCTGAATCGGGCATGACCCAGATCAGCGATCAGGGTGAGATCGAAAAGATCGTGGCAGAAGTGATAAAGAACAACCCGAAACCGGTTGAAGAATACAAAAAAGGGAAAGAAGCCGCGATAACCTTCCTGGTAGGCCAGGTGATGAAAGCCTCAAAAGGAAGGGCGAACCCCGGCCTGGCCACACAGTTGATCAAGAAACAGCTATCCTGACCCGCTAATTGCTAAACGCCGATACTATGGTTTTGGCTTTGTGGCTTTCGGAGCCGGAAATAGTGAAACGACCGGTTGTTCGGGCAATTTGGCAGAAGCTGGTACAGGGGCTTGGGGAGCCGGCGGCGGAACAATTTTATCAGTATCTTCTTGAGCTAATATTATGTTTTTTCTTGCTTTCTCAATACTCTGCCCCAGTTCCTTTTCCGCTATCTCCCAATCAATATGGTAAATACACACATTTTTCCTGACCTTCGATAATTTCCTCCCAAAAACACCTTTCAGCTTTTCTACCAAATCTTCATTTAAATTATCGTCACTCCCAATCGATGCCACTGAAGGCCCTACCGACAGTCGGAACGTTCTTCCTTTAAAAGTGATTTTAACGTTCGCGATGTTTTGTTCATCCCCTGCCGCTTCGATCCGATCGCAATCCCGCAGCATTATCTTCAATGCTCCGGCTAAATCCTCACCGTTAAATAAAAGTTTGGCCTGCTGATCATTACTAATTAAAAACATCTTCGGCGAAGGTTCGATAGTAATCTGGCCGCCTTTTTTGTCAATTACGGGCTCAGGTACTGCAACCGTCTTTACTAATTCATCCAATTTAGATCGCAGCCTTTCAACCAGGGCGGCTTCTCCCAGCTTATCCCATGTGTAACAAGTGCCGCCTTTCTGACGATCATGAGCTTTTCCAATGATATTACTCAACGCTCCTTCAAGCTGAATAAATCTTTCGGCTGCTTCGTCAAAAACTGTCCCAAAAGTGACGAAGGAAATCTGTGTTCTTTTGAGCACGCAATGGGTTTCATGCACGATAAAACTTGCATACAATGTTCCATCATCGATCGCAAGCTCTTTTGGGCTCCGCGCCACGACTTTAAAACCTTGCTTAACCAGCAATCTGGTCAGGGCATTAGCTATGATTTCCGAATTCAACCGCGGCAATATGCCGGTTGTACTTCGAGGCCCTTCCGGCGGCCTGCCCCCTCCTGCCCCAACTGGTCCTCCGAATGCCATCTATAAAACCTCCTTAATAAATAGCAGGTAATCCGATCTTGGAATTATATATTTTTGCCTGCTCGTTAAAATACCTCTCTATCGCTTTCTGTCTTTGCCCTTTAGCGAATATGGTCTCGCGATTTTCGTATTCAAACGCGATCAACAGGAGCTCGCGGGCAATCTTGATCGCCAGGCCGGCATAGCCTTTGTTGTCCAGCTCATCTTCCACGTCCCGATGCTGCTTCAACAGCCCTCTTTTTTTCAGCCTGTCTGCTGCGCTGGCCTTGACCGTGTAAATATTCCAGGGCGCTTCGGGATCAAATATTTGGGCCGCAAGCTCCTTCTGGCCCTGGAGCAGCGGCAAGATGTCATTGATCATGTGAATTACGGTTTGGATATGCGAGCGGCAGCGTGCAATCCAATCAAGCTCTTTCTCCCCTTTCTTAGTTTCAAAAAGCGTGCCAAAATAAACTTTCGCCTGCTCTTTGATCACCCGCAGATTGGCCGGAGTTAATTCCGGTTCTTCTGCAAAGAACTCAACCCGCATTTCAACCATCTTCTTAATTACCCTCTCTACTAAAGTCGCTGCATAAATTTTTTCGGACAAGTTATGCTCCAATTCCCTGCCAACGGTTAAATTCCTATCTTCATAATCTCCGGCCGCCATTCGCAAAAGCGATGCTGCCAGACCATGAGCTTGAGGATCGGGCACCCCGCACAGCTTGACCGCTCCCCCAACCTCAAGCACCGCCTTACGCTTGTACTCATCGCGAAGCTTCAGATACTGGTCGTTTTTGAACACCTCGCCGGCCCTCCTGTCCAGGGCCAGGGAAAGCTCAAAGAGTTGGTCAAAGTATGCTAAAGGTGAAGCCGCCGCCTCCTTGAGCAAACCAATTTTCTTGCTGTTTTTGCCCTGCTCTGCCGTTTCGCTGGCTCCGATCTCATCAAAACTGTTAAGGAACTCCTGAATATGCTCATAGCGAGTAATTTGTAACTCTTTAACCAAATTCCCCTGTTTGTCTTTTTTATAGGCGAAACGCTTCACTTCAAATACTCCCCTGGCTATATCAACAGTTTTGATCTTCCAGCCCAGATCTTTTTCCCCCGCTGCTTTAACTGCATCCTTGATCCTTTGCTCCCTTCTTTTTGCCAAGACTTTCCTCACCATGTCCATCGCGGCTCGCAAGCCGGCGTCGGCCGCTGGATTGTCGTACCTGGTAATTAGCTGTTCAGCGGCATCCTTCAGTTTCTTTTTAATATCCGTTTTGTCCTTGTTCTTATTAATAGCGACTGCTTCTTGCCTTTCCTTTACACTCATATCCGCTGTTATCTCTATCCTCTCGACTTCTTTAAAAGGAAAAGCCTCCGCCAAAGCGATCAACTGTCCGGCGAAAACTTTCATCTCCGCCGATTTGCGCTCTAATTCGACCTGGTTCTTATTACGTTTGGCAGCACTCCTCTCTTCGCCCAGGGCATACAGTTCCACCCGGGCGATCAAGATCGCCTGAAAGAGCATGAGCGCACTTAGTTCGCCATAAGCTGATTCGCGGTCATCAATTATCCGCTCCCGGGCCAGCTCCACCCTCGTAACCTCCTGAGCCAAAGTCGGTTTCCTGATCCGGGGAACCAGGTTAATGACCGGCCATTTTTTTCTTATCCCCGCCCGCGTCAAATTGAGGCGACCGTCCTGATCGATCAATTGACGAACAAAATCCTCGCGGACAAGAGCATTTACAGCCTGACGGTTCTCGGGATTCAGCAAGTCGGCAGGGATGGTCATGCCCGCGATTTTCTTTTCCTCCTGATTTAAACGGAAAACGTTCTTTAGAAAGGCCTTAGTCTGGGCGGGAAACATGAAACCCAACCGCCTTAAATGATTTTCGGACTTCTCACTCAGGCCTTTTGGCAGGCAAGCGATCACACTATTTATTCTGGCAGTAATAAAGGCTGACATTTCCTATGTTTTTCGCAACCTTTTCGCCGAAATTTCAGAATATGTTATAATCTACTTATGAATTCAATCGTTTATCCCATAGGGGAATCCCTTTACCTCAACATCACCAACCGCTGCACCAACCAGTGCCCGTTCTGCATTCGCTACAAGAGCCGGAAGTTCAATCAGAAACATCAGCTCTGGCTGGATCGGGAACCGACGACCGAAGAGGTCGTTAAGGCGGTGGGCGATCCTAAAAAGTATAAGCAAATCGTTTTCTGCGGCTATGGTGAACCCCTCATCCGCCTGGAAACAGTAAAGGAAGTTTCTAAAGCATTGAAAGACAAGGGTGCGAAAATCCGAATCGATACCAACGGCCACGCCAATCTCTTCTACGATAGAAATGTTTTGCCTGAATTAAAAGGATTGATCGATTTTATCTCGATCAGCCTCAACGCCGAAAACGCCCAGAAGTACCATCAGCTCTGTTCCTCCTATTATGGAGAAAAAGCCTATCCGGCGGTGATCGACTTTATTCGGGAAGCGAAAAAATGTATTCCGGAAGTTGAAGCCACGGTGGTTGATCTGCCAATAGTTGACAAGGAAGCCTGCCGCAAAATCGCCGAAGACCTCGGCGCCTCCTTCCGCCTCCGGCCTTATTATGAAGAAAAATATGTTGGGTGAGGGCTGTGGTATAATTTAAATATGGAAAAATATGATATAGCTATTTTAGGCGGTGGACCCGGAGGCTATATCGCGGCCATCCGGGCGGCGCAGCTGGGCGCCAAAGTTGTCCTCATCGAAAAAGATAAGCTGGGAGGAACCTGCATCAACCGCGGCTGCATCCCCACCAAGGCCATTATTGCCTGCACCAACCTTTATGAAAAAATGCAAAAAGCCGAAAGCTTCGGCATCTCCGCTAATAAAACAGCGATCGATCTTAAGAAAGTCATTGACCGCAAGAATGAGGTCGTAAAAAAATTGGTTAAAGGTATTGATTTTCTGCTCCGAAAAAACAAAATAGATGTGATCTTTGGAACCGGAAAAGTATTGGAGGCGGGGAAAGTAGAAATTGGAAAGTTGATCGTAGAAAGTAGGAAATTGATACTGGCCACCGGCTCCTCCCCCGCCAGCCTCCCCGGCATTAATTTCGACAAAGATAATTTTCTCTGCAGCGATGATCTTCTGGAATACCGCCCCATCCCGGAAAAGCTAAATATTATCGGCGGCGGAGTGATCGGCATCCATTTCGCTCAAATCTATAGCGCACTGGGCACCGAAATCACCGTTTATGAAGCGCTGCCGGAGATCCTTGCCGGAGTGGATGAAGAGATCGTGGGAGAAGTAAAGAAAATACTCAAGCGGAAAAAAGTTAACGTCCTGACCGGCACAAATTTCGATCCGGCTAAATCAAGCGGAAAAACCCTGATCAGCATCGGGCGGACGCCCAATCTTATCGGTATTGAAGCATTAAACCTTAAAATGGAAAAGAGAAGCGTCTGGGTTAACGAAAAAATGGAAACTTCGGTTTCAGGGATCTACGCAGTCGGCGATCTGGTCAGTAAAAAGATGCTGGCGCATGTCGCCTATGAGCAGGGAGTGATCGCGGCGGAAAATGCCCTCGGCGGCAGCCGCACCTTCAGCTACGATTGCGTTCCCTTTGGGATCTACACCCATCCCGAGATCGGCGCGGTGGGAATGACCGAAAAAGAGGCCCGGGAAAAATATCAGAACATCAAGATAGGAAAATTCCCCTTTATAGCTCTGGGGATCGCCAAGGCGATGGGAGAAATTGAGGGCTTTATCAAGGTCATAAGCGATGAGAATAACAGAATTGTCGGGGTCCACATTTTGGGGCCGGAAGCGACCGATCAGATCGGCATGGCAACCATCGCGGTTAAAAACGGGTTAAAAGTTGAACAGTTAGCCGAAACTTTCCAGTCTCACCCTACCTATCCCGAAGGTCTTCAGGAAGCGGCGCTGAACGTTTTAAAAAGAAGTCTGCACATTATCAATTGAAGCGTTATTACAGCCCTCACCCAAGTAAGAGTTAAGTAAAAGTGGTAATCAACAACCCTCTCCCAGAGGGAGAGGGAATTGGGTTAAATACGTTAGGTTCCCACCCCCTCTCCCCCTGGGAGAGGGCGGTAAAGAATAAGTGTTCGTTAACAAAAAGTTGGGTGAGGGCTTTTAAGCTACAAGTGACTTCGCGGTCATTGCATCGGGTTTCGGGAGTCCCATTAAATCGAGCGCGGTTACTCCGACATCCGGAACGATCCCCTTTTCTCGAAGCTTAACTTCTTTTCCCAAAACCCAGAAGGGAACCGGATTTAGTGAGTGTTGGGTGCTCTTAACCATTTTATCTCCCTTCTTAAGCATCATTTCATCGGCGTTTCCGTGATCGGCAGTAATAATAAATATGCCCCCTTTATTAATGAAAGCCGGTACCAACTTTTCCAGGCAACCCGAAACATCCGCAATAGCTTCCGTTGCCGCCTCCAGATTGCCGGTATGGCCAACCATGTCGCCATTTTGAAAATTATGAACAATTAAAGAATAGCCCCCTTTTTCGATAGCGCCAAGCGAATAATCGGTCTCAAGATAAGCGGTCATCTCGGGCACCAGGTCGTATCGTTTCCCTTCCTGTGTCTTTTTCTTAAGCTCAAGGTCCTGAGCCAGATGGCGGTCTTCGCCCGGAAAAGGTTCCGTCCTTCGGCCCGAAAACCAGCCGGTGACGTGCGCGAATTTCTCCGGGCCCGCCAGCCGCAGCTGTTTCAGTCCCGCTTTGGAAACCACTTCACCAACTGTGTCGGGAATTTCTTTTTCCGGGAAAGCGGTTAAACCGTGCAGTCCGGGATAATATTCGGTCATCGCCACGAACACAAGATGGGGAAGTTTTTCGCGCAGAGCCTGGATCGATTCATAAATTCCTTCATCAATGGGCTTGGTTCCTTTTTTATAATTAAAATATTTCTTGTCGGTTTCGCAGAAAGCCGTGGTCAGCTGGATGGTGCGATCCTGCCGGAAGTTGAAATAAATGACCGAATCCATTGGCCCCATGCCGGTATAGCCGCTGATCACCGTCGGCCGGATGAACTCATCGGTTTGGCCGCGAGTATATGATGCCTCGATCGCTTCGCGGGGGGTCGTGGCTTTATATTCACCTACGCCCTTAACCAATGTGTTCATCGCCAGTAGGGTCTTGTCCCAGGCCGTGTCGCGGTCCATCGCCAGTTCGCGTCCCATGATGGTTGCGATCTTCACCTGCTCGCTCAGGGAAAGTTCAATGATTTTGTCTTCGAGCATCTTAAGATAGATCTCACCCGCCGCGTGCGGATTGGTGTCGCGCCCATCGGTGAAGAGGTGAATGTAGACTCTGTTCAGCTCCGACCTTTTAGCAAGTTCCAACAAAGCGAAAAGATGTTTGATGCTGCCGTGGACGGTGCCGCCGTGCCCCTGAAGAATTCCCATCAGATGCAGGGCCGAAGCACTATGCTTACAGTTGCGCACTGCTTTCATTAACGCTTCATTATTAAAGAAACTGCTGTCCCCGATGGCAACATTGATCCGCTCGATCGACTGGTAAACGACACGACCTGCCCCCATGTTCAGATGGTTGACTTCGGAATTGCCCATAGTCCCTTCGGGGAGACCAACCGCCAAACCAGAGCATTCTAACTTCGCATAGGGATGTTTTTCAAAGAGATCGGCGATAAAAGGCGCGCGGCCCTGCTCGATAGCATCATAGATCGCGTTAATTTTATCTTGCCTGCCAATGGCAAAGCCATCAAGAATGCAGAGATAAACCGGTGTTATCGACATGACAGCAATATTGTACTATAAAAAAGTTAAAATTACTTTAAGGAGAATGCCAGACGTCATTATTATCTCCATAAGAATATCCGCCGATGACCCAGATCTTATCGGTAACTGCGGAGCTGTGGTACCTGCGTCCGGCAAAGCCGGTATAGGCTTCCTGGGTCCACTCTATCCCATCTGTCGAATACCAGGAGTCATTCTCAAACGGCGTATGCCCCGCATCTCCGCCGATGACCCACATTTTATTATCAAAGACCACGCTGGTATGACCTCCCCGACCGCTAAAAGCGGCGGCATCGGTCGCCCGGTTCCAGGTTGCCCCATTAGAAGAATACCAGACGTCATTTAAAAAATTGGGGCCGGCAAAGCCGCCGATCACCCAAATTTTATCATTGTATACAACGCAGGAATGAGCGGCGCGGGGGGAAAAAGAAGCAGAAGCCACTTCCCGGGTCCAACTTACCCCATTCGTCGAGCTCCAGACATCATTCAACCGGTTTATAAATCCCCCTGATTCGAAAGACGACCCGGCGATCACCCACATTTTATTATTAAAGACAACCGCCGCATGCCCGCTGCGCCCGCTGAACCCTGCCTCAGCGGTGGCCAAAGTCCAACTGATCCCATCGGTTGAAGACCATACATCATTCTCATTCGTAGCGGTATAAGTATACCCGCCGATCACCCACATCTTGCCATCAAATAACAAGCTCGCGTGGTGTTTCCTGCCAATAAAGGCCGCATCGGCCGTCGCCTGGACCCAATTTGCGCCATTAGCCGAGTACCAGACGTCATTCGGATAAGGAATCAAATCCGTCCCTCCCGTGATCACCCATATTTTGCCATTAAAAGCCAGGCTGGTATGCCCCTCCCTCGCGCTGAATGCCGCGCTTGGAGTCTGTTGGATCCAATTCGCTACTGTAGTAGTTGTGGTGGTAGTGGTGGTGGTCGTAGAGCTTGTGGTGGTCGTAGCGCTAGTGGAAGTTGTGGTATGAGTAGTGGTTGAAGTGGAGGTGGTGGTAGTGCCCTCAAACATAACGGTACTGGCGCATCCCCCCACCCAAACGCCCGAAAACCAGAGCCCTGTTAAAATACCGGCCCCCAAAACAAAAAGCAAAAACCCTAAATTTCGTATATTCATGTTTTTACGATCCATATCTATAGCTTAAATTGCATTCCGTCGGAAGCCGCGATCACTTTGGTGTGGAGTTCTTTGCTCAATTTCTCCGCTATTTCCCAGGGTTTAGCCTTTATCATCCACATTCCAAAGTGAGTAAGGATAGTAATCCTGGGCTTAACACTCTTGATAATCTTTTTAACATCTTCAATGCATAAATGATCCAGTTTGGAAGGCTCAACTCTCAAAACACTCACGACCAGGATGTCTCCCTTGTATTTTCTGGGAAGTTCTGGAAAGAATTTGGAATCGGTCACCCAGGAAATAGTATGCTTCTTCCCTTTGAAGATTAATCCGTAGGTTTCGACCCCATGTATGTGTTTGACCGGAGCGCTGATCTCAATATTTCCGATTTTATATTTCCCTTTTTCTTTAATGACTTCAATTTTGGAAACATAAGGTCGAACATATTTGTAAATGACCGGGTCGTCTCCCGTTATAGCATCTCCCGGAACTAAAACCGTACCTCTTTTTTCATAACCGCCCATGGTCATAGCTTCCATCATCACATTGATATCGGCGGCGTGATCGAGGTGTTTGTGGGAAAGGATGATCCCATCCAGTTTGGTTGGATCAAGTTTTGGGCGGGAGGCAAAACAACGAACCAGACTGCCCGGTCCAGGATCGATCAGGAGGTTCGTGCCATCGAGTGAAAGCCACATTCCGCCTGAAGCGCGGAGCTGTTTAGCCACTACGATTCTGGCGCCGGCGGTTCCGAGAAATTTAATGAAATTCATTTCAAAAATATATTAATGGGCCCGGCGAGGCTCGAACTCGCAACCCTCAGCTTCGGAGGCTGATACGCTATCCAATTGCGCCACGGGCCCATCATTTAAATTTTACCACAATTATGGCTTTTCTCCCCTGAGCGATCGTAGCCTTATTCCCGGTCCAATCGTGAATGGCATTGTAAGCAACATGATATTTATAGCGATAATTCTTTCCCCGTTTAGTTCCGGCATCATTGGTTACGAATTCTCTGGTTGAATCGTCATAACCTTTAAATAACATATAATGATAAGCCGGTCCTGGCGGAGTATAGTATGGGTTTCCTAAAAGTTTTCCCGCCATGGGCGCAATAACCACATTCCCTTTGGCTAGTTCATCCTTGATATCCTCAATTTTAAAATCATATCTGATTTCGATCTTGTCATATTTATAATAATCTTTGATCAACTGAGCCGTTTTTCCTGCCGTTAAATCATGATGCCCGCCGTAATTCTGGATCTGAAAATTTACCAGATCCAAGATTTCCTGATTGCCGGATTCCCGGGTCACCGGAGAACCTTTCACATACGCCATCGCCATAATAACCGCCGCTTCCTCACAAGCGTCTTGCCAGGGCTGATTCCAATTGCCAAAAGGAGCCTGGCAGAGGAAGGGGGTGGGCAAATAAACTTTTACTGGCAGTGCGAAACCAAAATTGGTTAAAATAAATAAGAAGATAAGTGCGGCAAAATTTTTCACGATTTGTGCGCCTAACCGGCAACCACTCGATTTTTTAAGCGCCCAATCTTCTCGATCTCCACCTCCACCACATCTCCCGCTTGCATCGGCCCCACCCCAGCCGGAGTGCCGGTTAGGATTACATCCTCCGCCTCCAGGGTCATGATCTGAGAAATAAAAGAAACCAGAAACTCCACTTTAAAGATCATATTGGAAGTGTTCGAAGACTGTTTAAGTTCGCCGTTCAGAAATAGTTTAATATCTAAATTGTCAGTCGAGATCCCCGAAATAATTTCCGGCCCCAGGGGACAAAAAGTATCGAAAGATTTAGCTCTCGTCCATTGCCCATCCGACTTCTGCAGATCTCTGGCCGTCACATCATTCCCGCAGGTAAAGCCCAGAATATGGCTGAGAGCTTCTTCCTTGGGAACATTTTTAATTCGATCCTTGATGACCACCGCCAGTTCCGCTTCGTAATGCAGCTCCTTGGTTTGCGGCGGATAAATAATGTTTTCTCCGCTGTGAATCAATGAGCTTGGTGGTTTCAGAAATATTAAAGGGCTTTTGGGCAGGTCCATTTTAAGTTCATGAGCGTGATCGGTGTAGTTCAACCCGACCGCGATAATTTTTGATGGTTTTATTTTCATTTTAAAAAAATATGGCACAGAAAGTCTATCGCCCCCGTGCCATATAAATAACTTACTTCTTCCCTTTTACTGCTGCCGCGTAGATCATCCAGAGACCGGCAATACCGACCAGAGCGTAAACCACCCTGGACAGCAATGACATCGCCCCAAAAATAGCGGCAACCAGATCAAAACTAAATAATCCGACCAACCCCCAATTCAAAGCACCGATGATGACTAGCACCATCGCTACCCAATCGATCCAACTCATAGATTCACCTCCTACCCTGGTTATGTCAAAGGTTATCATATAATAAAACAAAGAGATTTTATTATCAACTATAATCTTGAATAATTTTATTAGGTATGATAATGTATTGCCAGTAGAGATGGCCAAAAAAATACTTTATTTGTTGTCTGCCGTTGTTCTCATAGCTGCTGCCGGGTGTGTTCAATTGAACCCTCCCGAAATAAACCATACCGGCACCGATTTCAGCATTTTATCGCTCCAGGAAGTATCGGCCAAATCGCATTTTTCGATCAACAATAATAATCCGGTCGGACTGCACGGCTCAATTGAATATGAGCTCTGGATCAATGAAAATCAATTTTCTTCAGGAATTTCTTCAACCATCGAAGTGGATGCCAACGCGCAGACTTCCTTTACCATCAATTCAAGAATTGATATCGTGAAGGTCTTTGGCACACTGCTGGATCTTACCAAAGCGGTGGCAGAAGGAAAAACCAGCGTTCCTTATCAGTTGAAAGGCAAGTTTAAATCCGATGTCCTGGGGATCCCGGTCGAAGCGCCGGTTTCTGCCAGCGGAGAAATGCCTTTGCCAAAGCCTAAGCTGCCGGAATTTAATTTAAAATTTTAGCCGCGGAACTCAGTTGATCAAAACTATAACCTGGTTGCCTGACACCCTAAGAAAACCCTGTCCAGTCTTAATTTCCCTGCTTTCGCCTCCGGCGGTGGTAAATCGGAGCCGCCCTTTTCCCAGGACCGTCGCCAGCGGGGCGTGACGGGCAAGGATGCCGATCTCTCCGTCCAGGGCGCTGGAAACCAGCGATACCACCTCACCGGCAAACAGCTCTTTTTCCGGAGTTAAAATATTTAACTTAAACATTACCTGGTTTTGCCTTCTCCCTTACTTCTTCAATGGTGCCCACCATGTAAAAAGCCTGTTCCGGCAGATCGTCATGTTTGCCTTCCACGATCTCTCCAAATCCTTGGATGGCATCTGCCAGCTTGACGTATTTCCCGGGAATTTGAGTAAAGCGCTCCGCCACAAAGAAAGGCTGGGATAAGAACCTCTGGATCTTTCGTGCGCGGCTTACTATTATTTTGTCCTCTTCCGGCAACTCCGCCATGCCCAATATGGCAATAATATCTTCCAGCTCTTTATAGCGCTGGAGGATCTGCTGCACCTGGCGGGCAACTCCATAATGCTTTTCTCCTATGATAGCCGGATCCAAAATCCTTGAGGTCGAAGCTAAAGGATCCACCGCCGGATAAATTCCCATTTCCACGATGGCCCGGGACAAGACGGTAGTGGCATCCAGATGGGCAAAGGTAGCGGCTGCCGCCGGATCGGTAATATCGTCCGCCGGCACATATACCGCCTGAACTGACGTGATCGAACCTTTGTGAGTAGAAACGATCCGCTCTTCAAAGCGGCCCAACTCCGCGGCTAAAGTTGGCTGGTAGCCTACCGCCGAAGGCATTCGTCCCAGCAGCGTGGAAACTTCGGATCCGGCTTGAACAAAGCGGAAAATATTATCCACAAAGAAGAGAACATCCTTGCCCTCCACATCCCTAAAATATTCTGCCATGGTCAGGGCGGAGTTTCCGGCAATCAGACGCGCCCCGGGAAGTTCCGTCATCTGGCCAAAACAAAGAGCGGTCTTATCGATAACGCCGGACTCCCTCATTTCCACCCACAGATCGTTCCCTTCCCGGGTTCTCTCCCCCACTCCGCCAAAAACCGATATGCCGCCGTGCTGCTTGGCGATGTTATGAATGAGTTCCATGATCACAACGGTCTTGCCCACTCCCGCCCCTCCGAAAAGCCCCACTTTCCCGCCTTTTACATAGGGAGCAAGCAGATCGAGTACCTTTATTCCGGTTTCAAAAATTTCACTCTTAGTCTCGATTTCGCTAAAAGCCGGCGGATCTCTGCGCACCGACCAATGATCGACCGCTTCTACCGGCCCCTTATTATCGATGGGCTCGCCCAGCACGTTAAACATCCTACCCAAGGTTTTAGGCCCTACCGGAACCGAAAGCGGCTTGCCAGTATCGATAACTTCGACCCCGCGCCGCAGGCCGTCGGTCGGGTTAAGCGCCACTGCCCTTACCACATTTTCTTCCAGCTGCATCGAAACTTCTGCCACGATCGATGGTTTCTCGATCTTTAAAGCACTGCGAATCGCTGGCACCTGTCCCGGCGGGAATTGAGCATCAATTACCGCTCCAATGACCGAGATCACCTTTCCTTTATTCGCCATTAATACTTGGCCTCCTTCAAAGATTCAGAAGAACTGATTATCTCCAGCAGCTCCTGGGTGATAGATTGCTGACGTTCTTTATTGAGATTTAACGTCAGGCTTCCTATCAATTCTTTTGAATTTTCAATCGCTCCTTTTAAAGTGAACATGCGGGCGGAAAGTTCGCCCAGCTGTGAATCCAGGCAGTTAAAGTAGAGCCTGGCCGCCACTAATTGTTCAAAGAGCTTGTCCGCCACCAATTCTTTATCCAATTCTAAAATATAATAGTCAGTAATTGGAGGCTGATCGGCTGTGTAAGGCATTAACTGGCGGGTCAGCGCATCCTGCCTCAAAACCGAATGGAAGCGGTTAAAAATGACGTGAAATTCGGAAATCTCATCGCTCTCATAGCCGGCAATGATTTCTTTGGCTAATTGCAAGAAGAAGCGGAAATCGTATTCTTCTTCCAGGAAGGACTTTGCTATCTTTTGTTTCCTCGAGCGCAAAAATTCCAGTCCTTTCCTTCCAAAAACCAAAAATTCCACTTCCGTTTTTGCTTCTTTGATGAAATTTTGGGCCCGATAGCGGAGATTTTGATTAAAAGCGCCGCAAAAACCTCGATTCCCGGAAAAGAGAACCGCCAGTGTTTTACCGCCTTTCGGTGTTTTTGAAAATTTAGAAAGATCGATATGATCCGCCATTTCCCTTATTTCTGCCAGATAGCGTTTGCTGTTTTTATGCCTTCCTCTCACTTTTTGGATGCGGGCCAGGGTTATCACCTGCAAAGCATTAAAAATAGAATTAAGATTTTTTATGGTCCGCAGTCTGGTCTTAAGTTTAACTGAAATTGACATTAGAAAGTTTCCTTAAAGGTCGAGATGGCTTTTCTTAATTGTTCTTCGGTTTTTGCATCCAGGTTCTTTAATGACGGGATCATTTCGGGCAGTGAGTTTCTGACAAAAGCGATCAGTCGCGATTCAAATTCTTTCTCCCGGCTCAGGGGGACGCCATCCAGATAATCGTGCATGGCAGCATAGAAAATAATGATCTGATCCTCGACCGGGAAAGGTTTATATTTATCCTGCTTTAAAACTTCCGAAACCAGCGCCCCGCGCTGCAGCTGGCGCAGGGTTTCCTTATCCACTTCACCCGCAAAAAGGGCAAAGCTTTGCTTTTCCCGATACTGCGCGAGGTCCAGCCTCAGGCGGCCGGCGATTTTGCGCATGGCCGGGACCTGGGCCTTGCCGCCGACGCGCGAAACCGAAATCCCGACATTGACCGCCGGACGCATCCCCGCGTTGAAGAGGTCGCTTTCCAAAAAGATCTGCCCATCGGTGATGGAAATAACATTGGTGGGAATATAGGAGGTCACGTCTCCCAGCTGGGTCTCGACCAGCGGCAGGGCCGTCAGCGACCCGCCGCCGTGTTCATGGGAAAGCTGCGCGGCACGCTCCAGCAGCCGCGAATGGAGGTAAAAAACATCTCCCGGATAGGCTTCCCGGCCGGGCGGCCGGCGCAGCAGCAGCGAGATCATCCGATAGGCCTGCGCATGTTTGGTCAGATCATCATAAATGATCAACGCGTCCCTGCCATCATACATAAATTCTTCCGCCATGGCACAGCCGGCGTAAGGGGCAAGATACTGCATCGAGGCGGGATCAGAAGCCGAGGCCGAAACCACAATGGTGTAATCCATCGCGCCCGTTTCCCGCAGCTTTTCAACCATTTGCAAAACATTGGATTCCTTCTGACCGATAGCAACGTAAATACAATGAACATTTTGATGCTTTTGATTGACAATCGTGTCTACCGCAATAGAGGTTTTCCCGGTGGAGCGGTCTCCGATGATCAATTCCCTTTGCCCCCGCCCGATGGGGATCAGGGCATCGATCAGCTTGTAGCCGGTTTGCAGGGGCCGCTCGACCGGCACCCTTTCGATCACCTGGGGCGCAATTCTTTCGACCGGTCGAAAATGCTGGGCCTTAATTTCACCCAATCCATCCAGGGGCTTCCCCAACGGCGTTACCACCCTTCCCAGCAGGGCTTCGCCCGCCGGAACCTCGATCACTCTGCCGGTAAGCTTGGCTGGATCCCCTTCCTTCACCGCGGTATGCGGCCCTAAAAGAACGGAAACCACCTGATCCCTTTCCAGGTTGAAAGCGATCCCATAAACTTGATTTGGAAATTCGATCAACTCATAGGACATCGCCGAAGGCAACCCTTTTATCCGGATAATGCCGTCACCGGCTTCGGTCACTTCCCCTCTTTCTTCCAGACGCGCCGCAACCGAAAAATCTTCTATTCTTTTTTTAAGGATGGCCGAAATATCTTCTGTCATCTTGCCATCTCCAGTTTGAGCTGCTCAAGCTGTCCCCGGATGCTGCCATCGCAGACTCTCCCGTCAGCATATTTAATTATAATTCCCCCCAAAAGCTCCGGATCAACTGAAATATCATATCTCACCCTTGCTCCGCAGGCCTTTATTACCTTTGCCACTTCCTTTGGGGCCAAAGGAAAAGCGGTCCGGATTTCCACATATTTTATTTTTCTTCTCTGCTCCACTAAAGAAATTAACTGTTCGGTAATTGAGGAAAATTCACGCCAAAGCTCTTTTTCTAATAATAAATTGAGCAATTCTCTGAATAAAGGCGAGGCGCTCCGGCCTAAGCTGTCCAAAATCTCCCTTCTGGCTGATTTTTCTATCAAAGAGTCAGTTAAAAATTTTTTGATCTCATACTGATCGCGCAAATAATGCTCGAACTTGTACATTTCCTCCGCCAGCCCTTCCACTTCTGCTCCCGCCCATTGGTAAAGTTTTTCGAGCTCTATGGCTGGCATGCTTTCAGGCTCTCCTCGATCAGTTTTTGATCTTCGGTTTTATCGATCTTTTGGCGAATCACCCGGCCGGCGGCTGCCACCACCAGATCTGCCGTTTGCGCTCGGACGGCGGAAATAATTTCTTTTTTTTCACGCTGGAGATCTTCTCTGGCTTTAAGCATTACAATTTCCGCTTCTTTCTTAGAAGTATGGATAATATCTTTTTTCAGCCTTTCTCCTTCGGCCACTGCCTGATCAACCATCTTTTGCGCATTCAGGCTTGCCTCCGCTATCTTCTGCCTGGCCGAAGCCAGCAGCTCTTCCGCTTGCTTCTGACTTTCGTCGGCTGAGGTCAGAGAATCCGCGATGGTCTTTTCGCGCTCCTGCATCATCTTCAGCAAAGGAGGCAGTGCCCATCGATACATCACCAATACCAGGACCGCAAAGGCAACCGTATTCCAAAATATTATTCCGGTTTCAACTTCAAACATAGTCTATTATTTTGTCGCCAGGATTAAGGAGACCACCAGCGCATATAGACAGATCGCTTCCACAAAAGCAATAGCAATGATCATGGCGGTTTGAATTTTGCCGCTTGCTTCGGGCTGGCGAGCCATTCCCTCCATCGCCTTGGATGCCAGAATCCCTATCGCGATACCGGTCCCCGCCGCCGCCAAACCAATGGCCACTCCCGCTCCCAGAAAAGCCGCTAATTTTTCCATGCCTGCACCTCCTCTAGTGTTCGGTTTTTAGTGCTCCTACGATGTAGGAAGCAGAAAGAAACGCAAAGATAAAAGCTTGAATAAAGCTTACAAAGATCTCGAACGCTAAAATAGCGGTTGTCCCCATGACCGGAAAAGGGATAACTAAATAGCTTTTAAAAACATAAATCAAGCCCAGCAGAGTTAAAATTATCGCATGCCCGGCGAACATATTGGCAAATAAACGGATGGCCAGCGAAAAAGGCCGCGCCAGCTGACCAATGATCTCTATGGGAAAAAGAAAAATCGCCACCACCAGCGGGATCCCCACCGGGAAAAGAGTCCTGATATAACCAATGAACCCATGCTTCCGGAATCCCGCCGCTTGGGTAATAACAAAGACCATCACGGCCAGGGTGGCCGTGACATTTATGTTGCTGGTAGGCGGAAGCAGACCAGGGATCAGACCCAATAGATTGCAGGTCAATATGAAAGAAAATAAAGCCACGACAAAAGGGATCCAGGATTCCCCCTCTCTTCCCAGCGGCGCCAGCATTTCTTCCCGGATAAACTGGATGATATACTCCACTGCGCCCTGAAGGGAGTCAGGAATGATTTTTGCTCTCCGGGAGAGGATCGAATAAAACAGAATGACCAGAAAAGCGGCGGCAAATACAGTAATTACGCCATTGCTTATAGAAATATCAATTCCAAAAAAGTTTAATTCGAGGAGTTTGATCTGCTTTAATTCTTCAAGAAGAATGCTCATTTTTCTTTAAGTGCCAGTTTGGTGGCGTTCCAGATACCAGCCATCGAACCCAAAACCACACCCGCCACCATCCCCCAGGGCGCCGTCTTTAACCAGCCGTCCAAGAGATAGCCGAGCGCCGCTCCTATGGTCACTGCTGCTGCCAGCTCCAGTCCGATAGAGGCAATCCCCAAAACGCCTTTCACAAACTCCCGATTTTATCATACTTGGTAAACCTTTACAATTCTTTAGCCGTTCGGTAAAATTAATAATATGTTCATAGGCAGAACTCTTCGTTTAGCGGCGGCTGGCCTCGCCAGTCTGTTGATTTTATTTTTTGCCTCGACCTGGCTGACCACCTACCATCCGGCCGCCGTTCAATCCGAACCGGTGTTCAATAAAAGTCCGGCCCCCCTCTTAACGCCCGGACAAAAACTCAAAGTGCTGAGCTGGAACATTCAGTTTATGGCAGGGAAAAACCACGTTTTCTTCTTTGACCTGCCGAATTACGCCGGCCCGGATGAAAGACCTTCCCCCGATGACATAAGCAAAACCATCAAAGCAGTCGCCCGTGTGATTAAAAAAGAAAATCCGGATCTTATTTTGTTGCAGGAAGTTGACGATGGCGCCAAACGCACCGATTATCGAGACCAGCTGGCGGAGTTGCTGTCTCTGCTTCCGCAAGCATACACCTCCCACGCTTCGGCGTTCTACTGGAAAGCTTTTTACGTGCCGCATCCTCGGATCATGGGTTCGGTCGGCATGAAATTATCAATTATTTCCAAGTATAGGATCAGTAAAGCCTTCCGACATCAGCTCGCTCTTAAACCGGAAAATATTATCTCTCAGCAATTTGACACCAAACGCGCGGTGCTGGAAGCTCACCTGCCGGTGGAAAAGAGCAAAGATCTTGTCGTCATGGATACTCACCTCGAATCTTTTGGTCAGGGGACTAACGTCATGGAAAAGCAGATCAAACAAATTGAAAATTTGTTGGAAAAGCTTTCCAAAGCGGGTCTCCCGTGGATCATCGGCGGTGATTTTAATCTGCTCCCGCCCGGCAGGGCCTATGCTGCACTAGCCAGTGAACAGAAGATCTATTTTAAAAGCACTACTGAAATCCTGCCGCTCTTTGCAAAATATCAAGCCGTTCCGGGATTAAAAGAAGTGAACAGCCGTGATCATGAAAGATGGTTTACGCATTTTCCCAACGATCCCAAAGTGAAGAAACCCGACCGAACCATTGACTACATTTTTCTATCTAATAAGATCCTAACGGGAAAGCATTATGTAAGGCAATTTGATGCTTTAAATATATCGGACCATTTTCCGGTTATAACCGAACTCCGGCTGCCCTAGCGGAAGCTACGCTAAGACTTTTTCTATCTCCTCTGCATCCGAATCCATGACGTAGGGTATGCCGGTAACTTCGGCGCACTCGCGGGTGAGGGAAACTAAATCGTTCCGGGTGATATAACTAAGGGCAAATTTCCGCTCCCCCGCCATCAGCTGACGCAACCCGGTAGCAAGCCGGTCAGTGTAAGTATACATGGCGATAGCACCGAGAGGAATTTTCTTAAAATCTTTCCGGTAGCGGTATTTTAATTCCTCATATTTCACAAAAATTTCTTCGGGTTTAGAACCGTATTTGCTAATGGTTGCCGGAAGTTTATTCGCTTTAATCCATTCAGTGATATTATTGCCTACCATTCCCGGGATCATCATGGCACGCCCCATGCAGACCGCCTTCACATAAGGGGCGCCCAACGCCAGCACTTTAAAAATATGATCTTCCAGCGAAAATCCGCCCGCAATGGCAACATCTGGAACCAATCTGCCTTTGGCTTTCAACTTTTCGCATATCCGGTAAGCCAGGGATTCCAGATAAAGGGTGGGAATGCCCCATTCATTCATCATTCTCCAGGGGCTCATGCCGGTGCCCCCTCCCGCCCCGTCAATAGTGACCAGGTCAATTTTATGATCCGAAGAAAATTTGAGCGCCCGCGCCAGGTCTGCCGGCCGGTAAGCGCCGGTCTTAAGCGTAATATACTTAACTCCTATTTTCCTCAATCTTTCTACTTCTCCCGCAAAAGCCTCTTCTGATATCATGCCCAGGCGGGAGTGCCTTTCAAATTCCTTTATGGCTCCCTCTTTATAAGCTTCTATAACACTGGGATCATCAGGATCGGGATCGACAATATAGCCGCGGGCTTTTAACTCCCTGGCTCTTTCGATCGTCGGCAGTTTCACTTCTCCTCCGATGTCTTTGGCTCCCTGCCCCCACTTCATCTCGATAACTTCAACCCCCAGTTTATCCACTGCATATTCCGGGACCCTCATCCGGCTGTCCTCCACGTTATACTGCACCACTATATTCCCGTAATCTTTTTTCCATTCCTTATAAATTTTCACTCTTCGCTCGAGCTCGGGAGATCTAACCACTATGCCGTCCTTCATTTCCGCCCCGGGATCCATCCCGCAAACATTTTCTCCGATTACAATAATTACGCCCGAGATCGCCGCCCCGATGGCAAAGCTATCCCAATTGACACGGGCGATGTCGGTTGAACCCAGCGCCCCGGTAAACACCGGCAGCTTTAACTTGATCTTTTCTTTCCCCGGGGCTCCTATTTCTGACTCTATTTTGACCCGGGGAAATTGAGCGGCGTCTGAAGTAGCGGGAGCGCCCGCCGCCCCCATCGCGGTACCCTGGATATTAAGATGGGAATAATCGACGGGGTAATCCTTGACGGGGCCGGCGGTAACTTTACCGAAAGGCTGGGGATAGATAACTTCTCTCCCGCGAAAAGAGGAGCGGAAGATCTCGCAATTGCCCGCACAACCATCCAAACAAACGGAACAAATTCCCGAATAAGGGGAGATTTCTTGGATCCGGTTCTTTGAGTCGGTGGCGACGGAACCGTTGGGGCGCATTAAATTTGGCATTTTGTCCCTTATACTATAATACGAAGGTTAAGAAGTCAAACCCCACTGGTCGTGCTTTAGGAATAGGTTGAATAATAATAAGGAGTGTAAGCCTCGAATTCCGCCGCACAGGTGTCGACCTGCTTGAAGGTCGGCATCACCTTTCGCTCTCTGCGAAGCTGATAGACCGCTTCCTCGGTCATTCCCCAAAGCCGGGCCAGCTGCGCATCAGAAAATCCCATGATCTTAGCCTCGCGCAGGGTCTCGGTAGGGATCTTCCTTCCCTTATACCCTTTTAGTTTTTTCTCAAAATCGACGAGCTCTTTCAAATTATGCAAGAACCAGCGATCGATTTTAGTCAGCTCATAGATTTTATCAATGCTGATTCCGCTTTGAAGTGCGCACTTTATATAAAAGATCCGACCGGCGCCGGGAAAGCGCAAATTGTTCTCCAGCTCTTCTGGCGCAGGAAGGATCTTTAGATCCTCAAAACCATAAACCTTAGTTTCCAGCGAACGCAGACCTTTTTGCATGGCTTCCTTAAAGGTCCGCCCAATGGCCATCGCCTCCCCCACCGACTTCATCGAAATGGTAAGCAGCGGATCGGCCCCGGGAAATTTCTCAAAAGTAAAACGAGGGATCTTCACCACACAGTAATCGATGGTCGGCTCAAAGCAGGCGGGAGTCTTTTGGGTAATATCGTTTGGTATTTCATCCAGCGTGTAGCCAACCGCTAACTTGGCGGCCATTTTGGCGATGGGAAAGCCGGTAGCCTTGGATGCCAGAGCCGAGGAACGGGATACCCGGGGATTCATTTCAATGACCACCCTGCGCCCATTTTCGGGATTGACCGCAAACTGGATATTGGATCCCCCTGTCTCCACTCCTATTTCCCGGATGATGGCGATAGCCGCGTCGCGCATTTCCTGATATTCTTTATCCGTTAAGGTTTGCGCCGGAGCCACGGTGATGGAATCGCCGGTGTGTATCCCCATGGGATCGAAGTTTTCGATAGAACAAATTATTACCACGTTGTCTTTTAGATCGCGCATCACCTCCAGTTCATATTCTTTCCAACCCATGACCGATTCTTCGACCAGTATCTCGGAGATCATGCTGGCTTCAAGGCCCCGCTCCGCAATTTCCTTGAACTCATTAATGTTGTAAGCCACCCCGCCTCCCGTCCCTCCCAAAGTAAAGCTGGGGCGGATGATAAGCGGGAATCCCAGGCGCTCCGCGATCGCCAAAGCTTCTTTTATATTGTAGGCACGGTCGCTTCGCGGCAAATCGAGCCCAATTCTTTGCATGGCTTCTTTAAATAATTCCCGATCCTCGGCTTTTTTGATGATCTCGGCTTTGGCCCCGATCATTTCCACTTTATATTTTTGAAAAACACCTCTTTCCCAGAGCGCAACTGCGCAGTTCAAGGCCGTCTGGCCCCCCAGCGTCGGGAGCACGGCATCCGGCCTTTCCTTCTCGATGATCTTTTCAACCATATCCGGATCAATGGGCTCGATATAGGTGCGGTCTGCCATTTCCGGATCGGTCATGATGGTGGCCGGATTGCTGTTCACTAAAATCACTTTATAACCATCAGCCTTCAGGGCCTTGCAGGCCTGCACCCCTGAGTAGTCGAACTCGCACGCCTGGCCAATCACGATCGGCCCGGAACCAATTATTAAAATACTTTTAATGTCATTTCTTCTCGGCATGTTCCATATTCCTTATGAATTCATCGAAAAGATATTTGCTATCGTGCGGTCCGGCGGACGCCTCGGGATGGTACTGGACCGAAAAGGCCGGAAACTTCCTGTGGCACAAACCCTCTGAGGTCTGATCATTCAAATTGATGTGAGTAAGCTCCACTTCATTCAGGTCTAAAGTGCGGAGATCAACGCAAAAACCGTGGTTCTGAGTGGTAATTTCAACTTTGCGAGTCCTCAGGTCCATCACCGGATGGTTCGCCCCGCGGTGGCCAAATTTAAGTTTAAAAGTTTTCCCACCCAGCGCCAGTCCCAGCATCTGATGTCCCAGACAGATCCCAAAGATCGGAACTTTGCCGATGAGTTCCCGGACAGTTTCGACCACATAAGTCACCGCCGCCGGGTCTCCCGGGCCATTGGAAAGCATGACCCCGTCCGGCTTCATGGAAAGTATCTTTTTCGCGGAAGTCTTTGCCGGAACCACGAAAACACGGCAGCCTCTTTTTTCCAGCTCGCGCATGATGTTATACTTCGCTCCGCAATCCAGCAGGACAACCTTGTATTTACCTTTTTTGTTCCACTCATAAGCCTTTTTGCAGGTGACTTCCTTGACCAAATCGGTCCCGACCAGGCCCTTTGACTCCCTGGCTTTTTTAACCAGACTTTGAGCGTCGAGATCTTTGGTTGAGATTATTCCTTTCATGGCTCCGGCAGAACGGATATGCAGGGTCAAAGCGCGCGTATCTATCCCTTCGATGCCCATGATCTTATATTTCTTAAGAAAAGCGTTGAGGCTCATGTCCGCGCGCCAATTGCTGACGATGCGGCTGGCTTCCCGAACTATAAAACCCGAAAGATGCGGCCGCTCTGACTCAAAATCCTCAAAGTTTATGCCGTAGTTTCCGATCAATGGGTAAGTCATAGTAACAATCTGTCCCTTATACGAGGGATCAGTAAGAATCTCCTGATAACCCGTCATGGAAGTGTTGAAAACAACTTCGCCGGTCTGCTCTCCAGCCGCACCGAACGAGGTTCCTTCAAATATGGTCCCATCCTCTAAAACCAGGATCGCTTTCATCTCTTCTCCCTTAAAAACCGATCGATCGCTCCGGCGGTTTTTTCCCCGTCATAAATTGCCTTCACGATCAATGACGGGCCGGTCCGCATATCACCGGCCAGGAATACGCCTGCCTCGGTCTTAATATCCTGACGGATAAATCCCATCGCCAGGATCACCAGATCGGCCTCGATCTCAAACTCGGTCCCCGGTATTTCCTTTAGACCGGCATCTACTTTAACGCATTCCAAACTTTTGACTTTTGAATTTTGACCTTTGATTTTTTTTGTCGAGACCGACCAAAGCCTCATCACTTCAAATTCATAACTGTTCAATGACCGAAAATACTTCGGCCACGGGCACGATCCGTCCCGGGAAACGGGCGGCTGCGGCAGGAGCTCGATCTGGACGACACCCTTCGCCCCCTGCCGGTTCGCCGTCCCGACGCAATCGGCCCCCGTATCCCCGCCGCCGATGACCACCACCTTTTTTCCCTTGGCGGTAATTTCTTCCGTCTTCTTGTTGGCTTGAACCAGGTAATCCATGGCAAAATGGATCCCTGTTAACTCACGGCCGGGTATTTTGAGGTCGCGGGGGACGCGTGACCCGCCCGCCAGACACACCGCATCAAAATCCTGCAAGATCCTATCCTCCATTCCCACCCTTGCTCCGGTCTTAAACTCAATCCCTTCTTTTTCCCAGATATCGATCCGCCGGTCCAGAATATTTTTTTCAAGCTTGAAATCGGGGATCCCGTAGCGCATGATCCCGCCGATCTTGTCATCACGCTCAAAAACGGTGACCGAATGACCCAGTTGATTTAATCGTGCGGCGCAGGCCAGCCCTGCCGGACCGGAACCAACTACTGCAACTTTTTTACCCGTCCGAACCTTCGGTATATGAGGTTTAACCAATCCATTTTTAAAAGCATATTCAATGATCGCCAGTTCATTTTCCCGGATGGTAACCGGGTCATCGTTTATTCCCAAAACACAAGCAAACTCACAGGTAGCCGGGCAAATTCTGCCGGTTACTTCAGGCAAAATATTGGTGGCGTTCAATAATTCGAACGCCCTCTCCCACTGGCCATTGAACACCAGGTCGTTCCATTCCGGGATATAATTGCCGATCGGACAGCCCCAGTGGCAAAAAGGGGTTCCGCAATCCATACAGCGGGAGGCTTGGTCGCGCACTCCGCCTTCCCCGCGCTTAACCTTAATAAACCCTCTCGGATCACCCATGTACAACTCCCATCAATTCTAACTCTTGCTCATCCATGGCCCTTTCCTCGAGCACCCGCCGGTATTCAACGGGCATCACCTTGACAAATTTGCGGTTTTTTGTCGCAAAGTTATCCAGAATATCCTTCGCTACCGTGCTGCGAGTGTATTTGAAATGATTCTGCAAAAGCTTTTTGATAAGATTTTTATCCGCGGTTTTTAACTCCACCAGCTCCACCATTTCCAGATTGCATTTTTCCGCGAATTCACCCCGCTCGTCGTAAACGTAGGCGATCCCGCCGGTCATGCCCGCGGCAAAATTTCTGCCGGTTTCACCTAACACTATCACCCGACCTCCGGTCATATATTCACAACCATGATCACCTACGCCTTCGACTACCGCGTATAAACCGGAATTGCGGATGCAAAAGCGCTCGCCGGCTAATCCCCGAATATAGGCCTCGCCTGCGATCGCCCCATAAAAAGTGGTGTTGCCTATAATGCTGTTCTTTTCCGGCACATAGCCGGCTTTCCGGTTTGGATAAATAATAATTTTCCCGCCGGAGACGCCCTTGCCCACATAATCATTGGTCATACCCTCGAGTTCAAAAGTAATGCCTCTTGCCAGCCAGGCCCCAAAGCTTTGTCCCGCGACCCCGTTGAACTTGAAGTGAAGAGTATTGTCCGGCAACCCCGCCTCGCCAAACTTCTTGACCACTTCTCCGCTTAACATAGCGCCGGTGGTGCGATCAACATTGCTAATTTCCAGTTCGTGCTTGATGGGATTCTTTCCATCCAGAAGCTTAATCAGCTTGCGATCCAGGACCTGGTCGATGCCGTGCTCTTGCGCTCGGGTACAGTGTTGATTCGCCCCCTCCGATTTATATAAAATCTTAGAAAAATCTATCTGCTTTGCTTTCCAGGGAAGAATTTCATTGTTAACTTCCAAAAGATCGGTCCGACCAACCAGTTCATCGATAGAACGAATGCCCAGCTGCGCCATGATCTCGCGCAGTTCCTGCACTACAAAATGAAAATAATTAATAATATACTCCGGCTTGCCGCTGAAACGTTTTGACAGGCATTCATCCTGAGTGGCAACTCCCACCGAACAATTATTTAAGTGGCAGTGCCGCAACATGACACAGCCGCAAACGATCAAGACCGAGGTCGCAAAGCCAAATTCTTCCGCTCCCAGCATCGCCGCCATGGCCACGTCCCGGCCGGTGCGGAGCTGTCCATCAGTTTGAAGGCGGACCCGGCTGCGCAAATCGTTCAAAACCAGGGTCTGGTGGGTTTCGGCCAGTCCCAGTTCCCAGGGAAGACCGGCATGTCTGATTGAGCTAACCGGTGAAGCGCCGGTTCCGCCATCACCGCCCGAGATCAGGATCATATCCGCGTGTCCTTTTGCCACACCCATGGCAACCGTTCCGACCCCGACTTCGGAAACAAGCTTAACGGAAATCCTTGCCTTCGGATTTACATTTTTCAAGTCGAAGATCAGCTGTGCCAGGTCCTCAATTGAATAGATATCATGGTGCGGCGGCGGAGAGATCAGAGTTACTCCTGGAGTGGTGTAGCGAGTTTTAGCGATAATAGCGCTGACCTTATGACCGGGCAACTGTCCGCCTTCGCCCGGCTTTGCCCCCTGGGCGATCTTGATCTGGATCTCATCCGCGTTGACCAAATAGTTGGTGGTGACGCCGAAGCGGCCGGAAGCCACCTGCTTGACCGCGCTGCGGCGTTGATCGGCAAA
>Ga0315277_10001957_pt1 | contig 29116 bp, 25 predicted proteins | sample YL17G05_15_MG_FD_203695 | JGI IMG/M metagenome (GOLD analysis project Ga0315277, IMG submission 203695) | Sediment microbial communities from Yellowstone Lake, YNP, Wyoming, USA - YL17G05_15 | ecosystem: Environmental > Aquatic > Freshwater > Lake > Sediment | place: USA: Wyoming | collected... | reverse complement strand
AAAAGATTTAGCATTCCTGTATAACTGGTCAGGACTTTCTTCAAACTCAACTAAAAGAGACTTCTCTCCTCTTTTTGCTCCTTCCATAATAAAATGCAAGGCAGCAATTGTTTTTCCCGAACCTGAGGCGCCTGTAATCAAGGTAGTGGAATTCTCATATACCCCCCCACAGAGCAGCGTATCCAATCCTTTGATTCCGGTGGATATTTTTTGCGAAAATACTTTTCCTCTTAGCGCTGGCCTGAGTCTGGGATAAATCGCCATTCCTTCAGCATTTACAAGTACAGGGGCTTCTTGGGAATCGTGGGTTGAGCCGCGGAATTTGAGGATTTCAACGGTTCGTTCCCGTTCTCCCTCTGCATTCAGACGGCTATGCAGAAGCATCACATTGTCGGAAACGAATTCCTCAACGCCGTAACGGCTGATTTCTCCGTCTTCGATTAATCTTTCTGCGGTCATGACACAGGTTACATTGCTCTTTTTGAGGTTGGCAATAAGCTCGTATAACCCCCGCCGGATAGCCCCCGGGTCCTGATAATGGGTAAAAAGAACCGAGACTGAATCAATCGCGACTCTTTTGGCTTTTACCTTCTTTACGGCATAGGCAATTCTTGCTATGAAGGCGCCTAAATCATATTGGCCGACCTCAACACTGTTGGAATCATCCGAAGAAGCATCCACAAAAGCCCATTTGTTTTCTTTTATCAGCTTATCTATATTCCAGCCAAAACTTTCCGTATTCCTGATGATATCCCGGGGGCTTTCCTCAAAGGTTACAAAGACGCCATTTTCACCAAACTCTACAATGCCTTCATAGAGAAACTGAGCAGAAAAAGCGGTCTTGCCCGAACCGCTTATTCCACTGATAAGGGTAGTTCTGCCTTGGGGTATCTCACCATGAGAGATTTCATCGAATCCGGGAATCCCCGAAGCGACTTTGCTTAATTTCTTGGCCATTTTTGAGCTCCTTTACTTTCGCACAGTGTATTGCGTTTTTGCTGTTTCGCGTACGCAGGATTATGCTGCACTTGTCCCTTCTTTTTTTCAACGGTTAAACCGAGACCTGACAACACCTTCTCTTTGTCTGACAAATCACCGATGATTTTTCTGGCCGGAGGAGGTGAAACTTTCATTACTGTCGGCGTAGCTAAGATTTTGTCTTCCTCAGCCAATTGGGGACGCTTCAAAACATCAACGACCTCCAATGAACAAAGCCCCTTTGGCTGTGTATCGAGAACGGCTTTTAGATTCGTTATGGCCTTTTCAGAATTCACCGTCTGTCCCGTAATGTAGAGTTTTAGAATGTATTTCGCCGCCATTTTTACCCTATATAAACAAGCTTATAATTATTCATACTATTCTTCACTGATTTCTCCATTTTCTATTCCAAACCATCACGATTCGCTATCCATTGCGAATCATCAATCGCCTCAAAATTTCTGCAGGAAACACTTAAGTTTATGCAAGAACCCTCGATAACGAACATGGGAAGGTTCACTTATGGCATTATCGGGCCAAATTCCATGGAACTTTACTTTCCAACTCAATTAAAAAAACTTTTTTGATATCCCGCTGTAATGCATCCCTGTAAGAAGGACAGGTTGAATTTCTTCTGATCAGTAACACAGAAAAACAACATCCCATAAAATCAGCATATTGGCCCTATAATTGCGTTGTCGCTTTTTACTTTACCTCAAGTTGTGAGCTTGAAGCTGGAATCTACTTAAGTCCTATAATTTGCCTCAAGAAATGTCACCAAGCCGGGTTTTAAAACCCAATATCCGCTAACTTTGGAAGGCGGGTGTCAAAACCCAGGAATATCTTAGAAATGTAATTCCAACAGCGTGGTAAAGTCGGCCTGTAAAATAGGCGAAAATACACAACAGGACGTAAAAATTATTTGAGTCCAGAATCCCAAATTTATTATCGAGACTTCTCGCAAAAACTTAAGGACTTTTTTGACGGAATGTTAAAGGCGAGAAAAGGTAACTCTGCAAAAGTTCTGGGGAAACTCTATGGGCCTGGGACAGGAAGACAATTTGCTTGAAGGTGCCACTGGTGTGGCTCAAGCTGACACCGGGCAGTCAAGGTTCACCCAAGGAGAACATGTCTCGGATGAAATAACCGCCAGAGCCCTCGCCCAAAAGCAGGGCGTTGAGTTTATCAGGCTCTCGGAAACCAACCTTTCTGGGCAGGTGGTTCGACTTCTGCCCCAGTGGCTTGTTACGCAGCACAATATCATCGCGGTAAGGCTCGAAGAAGATACACTCTATGTCGCAATGACCAACCCGGTGGATTTGCCCACGCTGGATCAGATCAACCTGGTGACAGGCTTCAATGTAAAGCCGTTGGTAGCTACTGAAAGAGAGATAACAAAGGCCATCAGCCAGCATTACGGCGCTGAGCAAATGACCAGACAGGACCTGATTGACGCCAAATTCGATGCCGAACCTGCGATGGAAGGCGATAAAAGAATGGAAGACCTGGCCACTTCGGATGAGACAGGCCAAGTCGTTCGACTTGTTAATTCCATCATTAAAGACGCCATAGGCTCGCTTGCAAGTGATATTCATTTTGAGCCGTCCAGGGATGAGATGATTGTCCGATTCCGGGTGGATGGTATTTTGCACGATTGTCTGACGGTTCCTGCTGCGTTAAGAAAGGAAGTCATCTCCCGCCTGAAGGTCCTTGCCAAGCTGGATATCACCGAAAAACGCAAGGCCCAGGATGGCCACATCAACCTCAATTACAAAGGAAATGATTACGACCTGCGTGTCTCGGTTGTGCCGACTATAGACGGCGAAAAAACGGTTCTACGAATCCTCGACAAAAACACTATGTTAATCAACCTGACCACGTTGGGCATAGATTCCGAAGATAGGGCTTTGGTCGAAGGAGCCATAAGCAGACCCTACGGTATGGTTCTTGTAACAGGGCCGACAGGAAGCGGAAAGACCACAACCCTGTATGCGATGCTCCACAGCCTCAATTCAATCGAAAAAAATATTATTACTATCGAAAATCCAGTGGAGTACCAATTAGACAGAATTAACCAGATACAGATAGACCCTGCCGGCGGCGAAACCTTCGCCGGGGTACTGCGGTCAATACTCAGACAGGACCCGGACATAATAATGCTCGGCGAAATAAGGGACCTGGAAACGGCTGAGATTGCTGTGCAATCCTCTCTGACAGGACATCTCGTTTTAAGCACCCTGCATACAAACGATGCGGTAACCGCTGTCACCAGGTTAAGGGAACTTGGCATTCCTTCATTTCTCATATCCTCGTGCGTTGTCATGGCGGCGGCACAACGATTAGTCAGAAAGATTTGTCCCGACTGCAGGGAGCCTTATCGGCCGGACGAAAAAACGCTGAAACTGCTGGGGATTAATGAAATCCCCACCGGAGGATTTGTTCACGGTAAAGGCTGTCATTATTGTTACGAGACGGGTTTTCGCGGCAGAGAGGCCGTGTTCGAAATTCTCAAAATAGATAATGACATTCAAAACGCGATATTGTCAAACCAAAGTGCATTGGAAATAAAGAAGATGGCGGTAGAGAAGGGAATGAAAACGCTGCTGGATTCAGCAAAGTTAAAAGTGCAAGAAGGCAAAACCACCGTCGAAGAAATAAAGCGGGTCATAGCGCCGGAGAGATTTTAATGAGCCGGTATCAATATACAGCACATGCGGTTGATGATGGCGAGGTGTTCACGAGCACCTGTTACGCTGATAACGAGAACCAGGTGCGGTCAAACCTTGAGCGGATGGGATATACGGTTGATTGGGTCAAGACGCAAAAGACCGACCAGATATTCGGCCAGCGTAAAAGGATAAAACTGGCTGACCTTGTCAATATGTGCCGGCGATTTTCAGTCATGTACGCCGCGGGTCTGCCCTTGCTGGAATGCCTGTCTTCCCTGGCACGGGAAAACGAAAGTAAAAACCTCTCCGCTGCCCTGCTGGATATCCATGACAGAATCGAACAAGGCAGCAGCGTCGCTGACGCTTTTGCCAAACATCCAAAGGTGTTTTCTTCCCTCTATGTCAACCTGCTTCGGGCCGGCGAGACCGCAGGCAAGTTTGATTATGTACTTGGCCAGCTATCCGCATATATGGAAAGAGAATATGATCTGAAAAGAAAAATCCGCCAGGCCTTTGCGTACCCTCTTATTGTTGTAGTTATGATCTTTTTGGTTGTCACGATAATCATGATTGTTGTTGTGCCGGCTTTTTCTGAAGTCTATACGAAGCTGGGCGTGCCGCTGCCGGGGCCTACGATTGCACTGATTACTATCAGCCATAACGCCGGCATCATTTTCCCGTCAATCCTTGCTTTCGCTGTCGGGTTTTGTGTTTTATACAGAAAGCTTCGAGTCATACCCGCGGTAAAAGACTGGCTGGACAAATCGAAATTATCAATGGCAATGACAGGACCGGTTTATCACAAGGTTGTACTGCTTAAGTTTATCCGCACGCTGAGCATTATGGTTGCAGCCGGCATACCTCTATCCGAAGCCATAACCATCGCCAGAGATGTGGCGGATAACACCGTTGCTTCAGAAGCAGTCAGTATGATTCAGCGCAATATAAAACGCGGAGGCACGATTACCGAGGCTATAAAACTGCATGGATTTTTCCCGCCGACAATCGTGCATGCATTCTCAGCCGGGGAAACGGCGGGAAAGCTCGGCGAAATGTTAGGCAGATTTGCCGATGGAGTTGAGCAGGATGTAGATGATGGAATAAAAAAACTGGTTATAAAAATAGAGCCGATGCTGATGGTCGTGATGAGCCTGGTTATAGGTTTTATTTTACTGGCCATCTATTTACCCATTTTCGATGTAGTGAAAATGATACATAAATGATGTAACTATAAGAAGCCTAAAAAGCTGCCTGACAGGTTTCATAATTGAAAAAGCGGGCACTTGGAAAGGAAATAAAGATGTTAGCGAGAAGAGGTTTTACATTGGTGGAGCTGCTGCTGGTGGTTCTGATTATTGCGATACTGGCGTCAATAGTCGTTCCCAGACTGGCGGGTGCCGCGGCTGAGGCAAAGAACTCCAAGTGTCAGGCTAACTGGGCCAATTTGGTAAGGGCTCTTGAGCTTTATGCGGCGAACAACGATGGCGCATACCCGGCGAATCAAACCGCATTTGATGCCGCCATTCTCAACAGCAAGACGTACTTTCCGCATGGAACGCCGGTTTGTCCGTTTGCAGCCACCTACGTGTATGTCTCAACATCGGGCCAGGAAACGGTAACTGTTCATACTCATTAGGATGGGCCGTTAAGGTGGAAAAGAAAATGAGGCGAAAGCCTGATAAAATAAGGGCAGGTTTTACTGCAATAGAACTTGTTCTGACCGTAGCGGTGCTGGCAATACTGGTAAGCATTGTGATCCCCAGAATTGGCTGGGGCGCCATGGGTAAGGTTCAGGCTGAAACTGCCGCGCGGCAGTTTTCCGATTATTTGAAACTTGCCAGGTCGCTTGCGATAACGCATGCCAGCAGCAACAGCAGCGGCTATGAAGTCGTTCTGCCGGGATCTTACGCATTCTACAGTATTATCAATGTGAAGACATTGGAAACAGTAAAAGGTCCCGTGGAAATACCGCAAGGCGTCGTCTGCAGCGGCAATACCACGTTTCAGTTTACGCCTCTGGGTCAATTGCAGGGCGGCAGTACATTGACGCTGCAGTTTTCAAAGTCAGGCAAGACGACGATTGTCACAGTGACGCCGGCAGGAAGAATAACGGTCCAATGATAAAAGGGATAAAAACAGAAGGTTTTACTTTTGTTGAGATTCTGGCCTCGGCGCTGATACTGGCCGGGGTCATTACCCCTCTTATGCTATACGCGGCCGATAACCTTGCTATGAGTATGGAAATAGAGCGAAAAGTTAAGTCCACTTTGCTGGCGGAAGTCGAGATGGAAAAGATTAAAAACGTTCTTCGCAAATCTTTTGGAACAGACTTTACATCCTGGCCGAGCAGTCTCGGTAATAGTTACCTTGCCAGCAGAACATCGACGGATGTGAGCGTAACGCTGAAGATTATTGGAGTTTCGGTTGGTTACGATACCAATAAGAATGGTTTGCTTGGAACAGATGAAATCAGGGTCACTTTGACAACACAATATGCAAAAAGAAGCTAAAAAACATGTTAAACGCCATCGAGCGTTTACGCTGGTCGAACTGATACTGGTGGTTGGCACAATAGCCCTGGTTGCAGGAGCCCTCGTGGGGCTGATTAGCAACAGCTACAGGGACTGGACGCTTGGCAGTAACCGTTCGACTTTATTGCAGGACGGCCAGGCCGCCATGGAGCAAATGGTTCGCATCCTTCGCCAGGCCAAAGCGGTTAGTGCCGTCAGCCAGTCAACCGACCATGCGGGTTCCATAACATTTACCGGCGCCGACGGCGTGTTGCAGCAGTTCAGACGAAACACGTCAACCAACGAGCTTGAATACGGCCCGACAGGTTCTTTGAGTGCATTGACCGGCTCTGTAGGCAATCTTGTTTTCACCTGCTACGACATCAATGGCAATGTTTTAACCGGTCCTGTCTCGACAATCAATATTCAATCCGTTGGCATTGAAATAACGCTCGCCGACGGTACAAACAGCTTCACACTTCCAGGCAGGGTTCTCTGTCCAGTAGATTTGCCTGTGGTGATCAATGAGATTATGTATAACCCTACGGGTACGGACACAACAAGAGAATGGGTTGAGGTTTATAACACAGGCGCGACTGCCGTGAATCTGGCCGGCTGGACAATCTGGACAGGCAATCCGAGCTATGCCGATGCACTGATATCACATCTTCAGTTTGGCGACGGCTCAACAACAATACCGGCGGGCGGATACGCGGTAATAACTGCAAATACGACGACTGTCTATACGGAGTTGATAACCAATGGAGGTTTTGAGTCTGCCAGCCTCACCGCATGGGTAAGAAGTCCGACAGGAAGCTGGTCAAGAACCACCGGGGATCCTCACGGCGGAACACGTAAATTCCAAAGCACGGTATCTGGCGCAACCTCGGTGTATCAGCAAATTACTATTCCTTCAGGTTATACCAGTGTTTTATTTATTTTCTGGGAAAAAACAACGGCCTTGGTTGCTCAGACCCAAATCACGGCGACGATACGCAATACGAGCAATGTGATACTCGCTACCGGCTACAGCGGACAGATGAGTTCCGCATGGACCTGCCATACGATGAATCTTACCGCATTTGCCGGCCAGACGGTCAGAATCTATTTCAGCACGAACAAATCTACCACCAACGGCGCCCTGTATCTTGATGATATTTCCGTAGCGTATTCGTATGTGGGTATAGATGCGGTTCGGCTTAGCGTCCCCAATACCACAATTGGTAATGGACTTGCAAATACTACCGACACAGTAGCGGTTGTCAATGGCAGTATAACCATTGACAGCGTTACCTATTCAAGCAGTTGGGGCGGAGATGGCGATGGAACAAGTCTGGCGAGAATCAACCCGTTAGGGCCTTCCAATAGCCAGAGTAACTGGACGAGCGGACCTCAAAATGGAACTCCAGGCTCAGTAAATTGAAAAGCTCAAGAAAATGAACAGAAATAATAAATTATATACGGAGGATCGCAGAAAAGGATTTGTGTTGGTGTTGACGCTGTTTGCGGCGTTGATACTGGCGGCTTTGATTATAGCATTTACCAACATAACATCGGTAAACCTGACTCTGGTCAAGAACCATATGTACAGCTCAAAAGCCTATTATATAGCGGAAGCCGGGGTTGCCGACGCAATAGACAAGATTCAAAGAGGAATATCTACAGTTACGCCGTGGCAAAATACTTTTCCGCCAAGTACCTCGGACATATACTATGTTTCTGTTGCACAGAGTCCAATCGTTATCACTTCTAAAGGCCTTGCCTCGGTCTCTAATTTCAGCAGGATTCTGGAAGTAAAAGTAAGCATAACCGGCAATTCGTCGCCGTATCAAGTGAACATTAGCCAATGGAAGGAAATAACCCAGTGAACCACAGCAAATCCATCCTGGGAATACACATCGATGACGATTTTCTGAATATCGTTCATCTGGGACAGACCGCAAATGGCCTGCAGGTTCATAACTGGACTGCCGAGCGTTTAGATGCAGGCATTGTTAAAGACGGCCTGATTATGGATGGGCAGGCAGTCACACAAAAAATCCGTAACTTTGTCAAAGCGGATAAGCTGAAACCCCGTAAAGCGGTAATGTCGCTTGCGTGTTCAACGGTAAGGTTGAAACCTTCTGAATTCCCGACACAAACAGATGAGCAGCTGCGAAAACAGGTTGAAGACCAAATCGGAAAGTATGGCCTGTTTGGAGGTGAGAGGATAGTCTTTGATTACTGTATATTTGAGCATACGGCTCAATCTTCCAATAAGCAGACCGTGCTGCAGGCGGTTACAACCAGACAAATAAGCGATGCTTGTCTGGAGGTTGCCAAAAAAGCGGGGCTGGATTTAGTAAGAATTGAGCCGGCAGTCCTGTCAATTATAAAACTGGCCTTTAACAAACAGGCGACGGCTTCTGAAAGCGTTTCTCTGCTTTTGGCTCTGGACTCGGCTTCGGCTAATTTAAGCGTTTTCAAGAACAGTCTGCCCCAACTCTGTCAGAATTTGAGTGTCGGGACAAAAGATTTATCACAGGACAAAGACAGCTTTACCTGCCTGATAGAACAAATGAAACCCGTTCTGGAGTTTGCACACTCGCTTGCCGGCACAGAGCAAATTGTGCTAAGAGTTATAGCGGCCTGCGGCAGCGAAAAGCTCAGGACAATTGCCGCCCAAATAAAAGAGAGCTTAAGCGATTTGAAAATTGAGCCGATAGCCCCGTCGCAGATTGTAAAAGAGTTTGACGTTCATGGCGCCGACGGGGGTCAGGTGCCTATTTTTGCACTTTCTTCAGCTCTGACCGCCTTCGGTGTTTCCGCACTTGATGGGCAATTGGACCTCATATCAAAAGAGTCGCTTACCATACTAAAAACCCGGAAGGAAATGTCGCTTACCGCAAAAGCAATCGTAACAGTAATTTTGCTTTCTATTGCAGCATTGGTTCCGCTGAAAATGAAAATAAGAAGCGTCGAAGCTGGTTCAAGCGTTATTAAAACAAAAGTAGCAGAAACCATCCCAATAAGCAAGCGGATCACTGACCTGAAAAAGCAGATCAAACAACGAAATGAAGGACTGTCGGCTTATGGCAAAACCAGCAGGGAGTTAATTGATATCCCATGGACAAAGGCTCTGCGGGTTATAGGTGACGCTGTGCCGGACGGGGTAAGGATAGTTGATATCTTAACGACCGATTCAGGAGATTTCACACTGCTTGGAGAAGCTCTGGCTGAAAGCTGCGTTTACAGGTTTGCAAAAAAGCTGCAGGACGACAAGCTTATCAAAAGCGCCAAAGTTGAAGGAATTGAGTATGACAACACAAATGCCGCAAGTATTGTTGGCTATAAGATTACCTGCAAAATACGGCTGTCGGAAAGCGATTCATGATCATAGAGAGATTAACAAAACTGGATGAACCTAAAAGGAAAACGGCCGCCATTCTGGCGTTGCTGGTTGCGGCCTGTGTTTGCTACTTTGCGATAGCCAGAGGTTCTGTAGTAAAACTGCAGGCCGCCAAAGCAAATTACGCCGGTATCGAGGCTGCTTATGCTGCGACCGAAAATCAACAAGCCGAACTTTCAAATTTGCAAAAGCAGTTTGAGGAAAAAGAAAAGAAGCTTCAAGAGTATCAGCAGCGCTGTTTCAGCGGCGCTGGGGCTGTGCAGTTTTTCGAAAATATAAATGCGATGGCGTTGGCCCATAACTTAAAACCGATATCCAGAATAATTTCCGAACCCAGGGAACTTGTCGCCGACAAAGAGGCCAAACCGCAGCAGCAATTTCTGAAAACGCTGTCGGCAAAAGTGAGCGTAAGCGGCAGCTACTTTGATATGGTTGATTTCGTGAGCGAACTTACGAACCGTCCGCAAAAAGTTTCCATAACCAATTTGCATATCGCATTGCCGGAGGGTGAGAAATTCAATCCAAATGCGTCGTTTAAAATTATGTTGGCAATAGACTCGTCCAAGGATACTAAAAAATGAAACATTTACTATTTATCATAACAGCAATATTCGTGGTGTTGGCAACTGCCGCATACTGTCCCGGCAGGGATACGCAAGACAAAAAGAATCCGTTTAGACCGCTTGAAAAAGCAGCTAATCCAACGCCTGTAGAAGTTAATGACAGCGCTCCCACAGGTTCCGAACTGGTAGAAACGCAGGCGACCGAGGTGTTTAACCTGAACTTCGCCAACGCCAAGCAAATGGAAAAGACCGTTAGTAACCTTGTCTCCAGCGGCGGAAAGGTAGGAATAGATGAAAGGCTTAACAGTATCGTTGTCACCGACACCACGGCAAACCTCGAGCAGATTCGCCAGGCGGTCGGCAAACTCGATGTCAAAGCCCCCCAGGTTATGATTGAGGCCCTGATAGTCAATGTGAAGCTGACCGATGAATTGAAGATGGGTGTTGACTGGACTAAACTGGGTGATTCAAAGAATTACTTTACCCAGGGGCTTAATATCACCGGAAGTACAAATCCATACGGCAAGATAACGTTTTCATCAACGCCCGGCAATTGGAGCATAAAAGGACTGATAGATTTCGTTGAAACCAACAAGAACGTCAAAATCCTTGCAAATCCCAAGGTGCTGGTGCTGAACAATCACACAGCAACTATCGACTCTATAGAGGAAATACCTTATCGGGAACTTACCGAAACATCCGGAGGCGGCCGTATCGGAACAGTCTCTTTCAAAGAGGCCGGGATTAAACTCCAGGTCACTCCCCAGATCTCCAGCGACGGCTACATTATTATGCACGTTAAGCCCGAACAGAGCGCTCAGACCGGTACATTTACGATTGAGAACAGCGAGACGCCGGTTATTGAAACCCGCAGGACCGAGACAACGCTGCGGGTCAGAGATGGTCAGACAATTATCATCGGCGGCCTTCGCAAAAGCGAGCCTTCTGTAGTGGAAAGCAAAATACCGATTCTTGGCGACCTCCCGCTTATAGGAGTGCTGTTCAGGAAGATAAATACCAGTATGACAGAAAGTGAACTTGGGGTTTTTATAACACCGCATATTTATACTGAGGGTGAATTATCAGCGGATGAATTGAAACTAATCGAAAAAGGCAAGGAAAAGAAATCGCTGTATGAAGCCGGCGATTTACTCAGATTACAATCAAGGGACAAAAAGAAATAGAAAGAAAAGTTTTATGTTGTCTAAAAAAGAAAATGTAAATGGAAGTGGAAATAAGATTCTGGTGGTTGATGACGAGCAGGACATTGTCACCATCATAGGCAAGGTGCTTGAGAGAAGCGGCTATGAAGTCATTACTGCCGCCGATGGTTTAGAGTGTATTGAGGCCGTAGAACATGAACAACCGGATCTTATCTTACTTGACAACATAATGCCGAAGATGGATGGCCCGGCTGTGCTGGCAAAGCTAAAGGCCTCTAAAGAGACACAGGACATCCCAGTAATAATGATTACCGCGGTGGCAGACCGGGAGCATATCACCGGTGCACAGAAAGGCGGCGCCATCGAGTATATCGTCAAGCCGTTTGATTACACAGTGCTGCTCGAAAAAATCGCTCAGGTCTTGAAATCTAAACAGAAACGAAAAGCGCTGATTTATAGATAACAAAAAAGAATAGGCGGATGGCAAAGATAAAAATATTAGTGGTTGAAGATAAAGGCATCGCAGCCAAAGAGATACAGCTTACTTTGAAAAAGCTGGGTTACGAAGTTCCCTGTGTAGTTTCTTCCGAAAAAAACGCCATACAAAAGGCAAAAGAATACAATCCTGATTTAGTTCTTATGGATATCGCGCTCAAGGGCGAGACGGATGGTATCAAGGCTGCTGAACAAATACTCAGCAGATTAAGCATCCCGGTTGTGTACTTGACCGCACATGCAGACGATGAAATACTCAAACGCGCCAAAGTAACCGAACCTTTTGGTTACATAATTAAACCATTCGAACCAAAGGAGCTAAGAAGTGTTATAGAAATGGCCCTCTATAAGGCCAAGATTGAAAACGAACTGAGGGCCAGCAAGACAAGCTTTCATAATATAGTAGAAAAAAGCACCGACGGCATTATTGTTGTGGACAAAGGTGGAATTGTGCAGTTTGTTAACCCTGCCGCAGAAAACCTTTTTGGCCAAAAATCTAAAAACCTTGTAGGCCAGTTATTTGGCTTTCCCGTTGTCGCCGGCGAGGTCATGGAACTTGATATAATCTGCCAGGATAAGGAACCTGGGACTGCCGAGATGCGGGTGGTAGAAACACAGTGGGAGGATCAGGGGGCCTGGTTGGCACTGCTTCGAGATATTACAAAACGCAAAGAAGCGGAAGAAAAGCTCAAAGAAACAATGAAGATGAAATCGGAGTTCACCTCTACGGTTTCACATGAGCTGCGTACACCTCTGACAGCCATAAAAGAAGGCATTGCCCTTGTATTGGATGGCCTGGCCGGAGATATTAACGAAGAACAGGAGGAACTGCTGGGTATTGCGAAAAAGAACGTCGATAGGCTCGCCCGACTTATCAACGATGTTCTTGATTTCCAGAAGCTCGATTCCGGCAAGATGAAATTTAACCTTGAAGCTAATGATATAAACCAGATTGTTAAAGACATCTATGAAATGATGGCCTCTCCGGCAAAGAACCTGGGGATAGATATTCTGCTTGAACGGGATCAGAACCTGCCTAAAGCCAGATTTGACAATGACAAGATTACTCAGGTTTTGACAAACTTAGTTAATAATGCCATGAAATTTACGGAAAAAGGAAACATTATAATCAAGACATCCAAAACCGAAGATGGAATTGGGGTTTCAGTATCTGATACTGGCCCTGGTATCAAGAAAGAGGACCAGTCGAAAGTGTTTGACAGTTTTGAGCAATTAGGCCACGGCGGCGAGAGAAAGACGGGTGGAACAGGCCTTGGGCTTGCCATTTCTAAAGAAATCGTCGAACGGCATGGTGGAAGGATTTGGGTGGAATCAAAGCATGACAAGGGCTCAAAGTTTATGTTCACTCTGCCTATTTATAGTACCGAAGGTCTATTGAAAAACTATATTAATGATGGGATAAGGCAAGCGTCAATGAACAATGCAAAAATGTCTCTTGTCCTCGTATCTATAGGCGATTTTGACAAATTAGAACAGACGTTGTCGCATGAAAAAATCACCTCCACGCTGAAAGATATGGGAGCCATTTTAGAGAATAATCTGCGCCGGGCGGGGAACAGTCCGCACCGGGCGGCTGACGCTGTTTTTAAACTCTCCAGCGAAGTTCTTGTCATTCTGGCTAACTGTGGGAAAGAAAATACTCCAGTTGTGAGAGAAAGATTAGAACAAAAATTGGGTGATTATCTGTCTCAACAAAATCTGAATGATAAGGTTAGATTGCTCTTCGGATGTGCTGCGTATCCGGATGACGCAATAACAAGCGAGGAGTTGATTAAGAAAGCAAAGGAATTACAGGCCATGGCCGCCGTGGCGCCATCGGTGTAGTTTTATTGCTCTTTGAATAATAAACTTAAACATTTTAAGACAAAACCACCGTCTGTCATTCCGGCCTTGAGCCGGAATCCAGGGCAATTTAGACTGGATTCCCGCCTTCGCGGGAATGACAAATTATGTTTAGCTATTTTTTCAATCGTCAATAAGGCATAGAAAATAGAAGAACCTGAAAATGGCTGAAAAGAAAATCCTGATTGTTGATGATGAACCGGACATAAGGACTTTATATTGAAACCTGATGGCGGCGAAGAATGGATAGCGGCAGTAGATAAAGTTCTCAGTTGTGCTGAAAGAGTATAATCAATTTACTTGCTGAAAGGGGACAATCCAAATGGACAAGAAAAAGATATTGGTAGTGGATGACGAAAACGATGTGCTGTTGATGCTCGAGAAAAGATTAACAGCCGAGGGGTACTCTGTCATTACTGCAACGAATGGCACGGATGCTTTAGTTTTAGCAAAATCAAAAACCCCGGATCTCATTATACTTGACATCGTATTGCCGGACATGGAAGGAGGGCAAGTAGCAGGACGGTTAAAAGCAACTCCTGAAACCAGGAATATTCCAGTGATATTTTTAACCGCCTTACTTTCAAAAACAGAGGAGGGGAAACACAGCCCAATGATTGGCGGCAATATAATCTTTGCCAAGCCTTTTGATACCGGAAAACTATTAGAACAAATAAAAAGACTTATGCCGAAAGAAGAGACTGTGATTTACTGAAAGGGGTTATTCAAATGGATAATAAAAAGATACGGGTGGTGGATGACGAAAAGGGGATGTGCTGTTGATGCTCGAGAAAAGATTAACAGCCGAGGGGGACGAGGGGCCGGGCGATAGGTTTGGTTTCGCCGGGCAGTTGAACTTTGTACGCGTAGCGTCCATTGCGGGCGTAAATAGTGCCGGGCAGATTGGCCGAAATGGATGCCGTTTTGGTTTTACAGTGTGTTTTTGCCATTGTTTTTTTCCTGTAACCAGTGGTTAAAAAGTCTTTTCTGGTTACAAAAAAAGTTGCAATGGCCGAATTGTCCTGTAAAAACAAAACAAAAAACCTTGTAAGTAATTAACTTACAAGGACTTATGATACTGGGCGGTACAAGACTCGGACTTGTGACCTCCTGCTTGTAAGGCAGGCGCTCTAACCAACTGAGCTAACCGCCCGGAAAAACCCATACTATAATTCGAACCCCAATCCGTAAATGATGGCCTGAAACTATTCTTATCATACGTGGATTTTTCTAAGGATGAAATGATTTTATAAAAAGACAAAAAAACACCTTGCATTGTTCGGAAGCCGAAATTCCTTTTCTCACCCCCGAAACGAATGGCCGCGGAAGTAGTGTTCAAGGTGTTGTCTGTGATTTTTGAAGGTTCTGGGCACGGGGGCCTTTTTCGCCACTGATAATGTCAAAGAGAACTTTTTCCCCTTCATCGAGGTACCGAATAGCGGGGTCTGCAAAGCTGGTGTAGTGGACGAAAACATCCCCCCCGTTGTCGCCGAGGATAAAGCCGTACCCTTTTTTCTTGTCGTACCACTTGACCGTACCTTCTATCATGGTCTTCTCCCTTCATTCAGGCCGCAAAGGACTGACCGGGGCAGTTCTTTGGATTGTATGATTTTCAGGAAACGGGTTATTTGGCCGTCCCGGCGGCGCCTGGGCAGAGTCTGGATTTCATCAGACGGCCCATTTTGAATTTGACGCTGCGTTTGGATGGCACCTGAACCCGTTCGAGGGTTTTAGGATTCTGTGCGATGCGGCTGGAGCGGGTCCGCGTTTCGAAGATGCCGAAATCACGGAACTCCAGACGATTGCCCCGGGCCAGCTCATCGACGATTTCGTCGAGAAAGGACTGAACCACGCGTTTGACCAGAATACGCTTGGCCTGGGTCTCTTCAGCGATGCGGTCGATCAATTCTTTTTTGGTGATGGTTGCCATTCGGGTACCCTCTTTGTACGTATAAACCTGGGATTTTCGACAATCACAATAAATAAACAATGGTTATAATAACATGGGCGTATCCGCCGCGTTTCATAACCGCAAACCACTATACAGAAATGACTTCGAGCCGGCAAGAGATTTTTTTAGGAAATTTTTACCGGCAAAAAAGCCGCTGATTCAGGGGAAATTTGGACGAAACCGACAATTTCAGGGATTCGCTTGACCTGACCTGAGCGGACGACCATAATACACCATTTTATGGATTTTCAGAATAAAATATGACGCAGCCGCAAAACAGCGACAAACCGTTCGGCTTTGCTCACGGCGAGTATATCTCCTCCGGCCAAAAACAGGTGGACTGGCTTTACCATAACCTCGAATGGGTTATTACCGCCCTGGCCGGGACGCTGGTGTTTATCGTGTTTGTGATGCAGGTGTATCGTATCCCCACCGGCAGTATGGCCGAGACGCTGCGGGGGATGCACTTTCGGCTTCGCTGTCCGCAGTGCGGCTACCGGTATGATTATGACTTCCTTGGTTCACAGGTGTATCGCATGCCGGAAAATTACCTGCCCAAAAAGAATATTCCCGTGCTGCCGTTATCGCCGCGGTGTCCCAGTTGCGGCCATTATGAAAATACCGGCGTCGTTCTCGACGGGAAAATCTTCCCCGCCGTTGGGCGGTCTGTCAGCCGGGGGGATCAGATTTTTGTTCTCAAGTGTATCTATCAGTTTTTCGAGCCGAAGCGATGGGATGTGATTGTGTTTAAGAACCCCATCCAGCCGCAGATCAATTATATCAAACGGCTTATCGCGCTGCCCGGTGAGACGGTGGAGATTGTCGATGGAGATGTTTATATCGACGACAAAATCGTCCGCAAACCGCCCAAGGTGCAGGAAGAGTTATGGATGTGCGTCTATGACAACGATTATCAGCCTGCTCGTCCGCAGGAAAAGCGGTTTAACGGTCATTCCTGGAAACAGCCTTTCGAGGCCGAGGGAGCGCAAAGGTGGAATCTGAGTGCCGACGGTTCCACGGTGTTTTCACTGGATACGGGATTGGATAATACGCCGTGGTTTTTGCGGTATAACCCCGCCGTTGGCAATGACTTCCGCGCTGCCTACGCTTATGACGCCTCAAACTTTTATTCCGAAATGCCCGTGTGCAGCGATTTAATGCTGCGGTATTGTGTGAAAATGACGGGTCGAAGCGCCGCTGGCATCCGGCTGAGCAAATACGGTATTACATACGAAGGAATTATTCAGTCCGACGGGCGAATGGCGATTTACCGGCTGGAGAATGGTTCCGACAAAAAACCATTGGCCGAAGGCAAATGCGGACAAACGGATTTGTCCGGCGTTCAACTGCTGCGGTTTGCCAACGCTGACCATTTATTATCGCTGGAATATGGAAACAGTCGAATTGAATATGATATGGGACAAGGTAAAGACGACGCGGGGAAAGACCGTCAGTCGCCCCCGACGGCGGCGATTGTGGGGTATGGAAAACTGACATTGCGCCATATCAAGCTGATGCGAGATATTCATTATCGCGGCGCCGATGATGCACGGGTCAAACGGGCGTATGAGGGACATCCGCTGCGGCTCGAAGCGGATGAATTTTTTGTCTGCGGCGACAACAGCCCCAACAGCTATGACGCCCGTATGTGGAAAGAACCAGCCAAGGCCAATCCGGGCAAACACTATCGCGATGGCGTAGTGCCGGGGGATTATCTGGTGGGAAAAGCCTTTTTTGTGCATTTCCCGGGCGGTTGGCGGTTTGAGCGGGAAAGCTGGCGGCAGATTCCGTATCTGGACGGCCCGCCCGAACCTGACGGAATGAAGATTATTTACGGCGGAAGATAAATTCTCACCTTTCGATTTGAAGAACAGATGAACAACGATATTCAACCACGGCAATCCCCGAATCCTGTTGAGCAGTCGGCGGGTTTTGAACCGCGGCGCAGCACCACGCTCGAAGGTATTGTCAATACGCTCGAATGGCTGCTGGTGGCGCTGATTTTGGCTTTGGTGTTTCGCGCCTTTGCCGTCGAGGCCTTTCAGATTCCCACCGGCAGTATGGCCGAGACGCTCAAAGGGGCGCATTATTCGCTGCGTTGTACCCGGTGTGGATATGCTTATGAAGTCGACGGGGATTCATCGCTGCTGAATCGTCCCCAGTGCCCGAGTTGTGGTTATTATCAGCCTTTTACTGCGGTCGGTCGCGTACAGAACGGCGATCGCATTTTTGTACTGAAGTGTCTCTATCCCTTTTTTCTGCTGGAGCGGTGGGATGTGGTCGTGTTTAAGAACCCCACGGATCCGCGGCAGAATTACATTAAGCGGCTGATTGCTCTTCCCGGCGAAACGGTACAGATTATCGACGGAGACATTTACATCGACGGCCAGATTCAGCACAAACCCGCGAGGGTGCAGCGGGAACTTTGGATGTGCATTTATGATAATGACTATCAGCCGTTTGGCGCTTCCGGTCTTGTCAGCCAGGCCGCCAAAACCGACCCGGAAAATCGTCCCTGGCGGCAGCCCTTTGAGAATGAGCCGAACAGCCGGTGGAACTGTTGCGCCGATGGCCCGACGGCGTTTAGCCTCGATGAGCCGGCCGGGCAAACACACACGCTGGTTTATAATGCTTCGGTGGCCAACGATTTTCACGCCGCCTATGCGTACAACAACGAGCGAATGCGGCAGACCGAGCCGATTTGCGATGATTTAATGATGCGATTTTTTGTGCAGGCTGGTGAGCCTGGCGGCTTTGTAGGCGTTTCGCTCGAAAAAGACGACGCGCATTATATCGCCAGGGCAAAATTTGGCGAGACGTTGATTATCGAGAAACAGCAAAACAACATTGTGATGGAACTGGCGCAGATGCCGATGAAACAGGGAAGGGAAAAGGAGCCGATTTATTTTGAGTTTGCCAATGTGGATCATCGGCTGGTTTTTCGGTTTGGCGATTACAAGCTCAGTTTTGATGTTCCCGTACGCGAATCGACCCGGCAGAACCAACATCAGCCGGCGGTAAAAATTCTGGGTTCGGGGCGAATGTGCCTGCGTCACATCGCTTTGTACAGGGATTTGTATTATGTTTCGGACGGAAATCTGCGTGCCACGGCACAGAAGCCGTTTACGCTGGGCAGGGATGAATTTTTTGTCTGTGGGGACAACAGTCCCAACAGTCTGGACGGCAGACTCTGGTCGATTCCCGGCAAAGACCGGATGGGCCGACCGTTTTATCGCGAAGGCGTCGTGCCGATGGATTATATGATGGGTAAGGCTTTTTTTGTTTATTGGTCCGATCCTTTTAGTCCCGCAGCGGATAGATTGCCGGTCATTCCGAATATCGACCGACTGAAAACCATCATCGGCGGTTCGGAGGAAGTGTACTGAATTGAAGGCCGAGGGGACGATTTCCCTGCGCAAAAACTTCTACAGCGCAGGCGGGTCGAAATCGCACGTAAAAATCTCACGGTCGATTTTCCCGATGACAATGCGGTTGTCGTTGCAAATAAAATCGAGAATGGTATCGAGTTGTCGGCCGACAAACGTGCCGTCGTTGGCCACGACTGCCAGGCCCACCACGGCGATACGATAGCTGTCCTGTGCGGCCACTTCCGCCGCCGAGACGTTAAATCGGCTTTGCAGCCGTTGGATCAGACTTTTGACAATCCGCCGTTTGTCTTTCAGTGAGCCGATTCCCGGCATGGGAATTTGAATAATCAGCGTACCGACCGTCATAATTTGAATCCATCGCAGTTAATTTTCCGATAAATATAGTACGCGACGAGCTGTTTGTACAGATTTTTCGATCCGCTGGCTGGATTGGGCGTTTACGCGGACGAAATTATTGTAATTTCAACCAATTCAGCTATAAAGTAAGCCTGATGAAAAATACGCTGAATTCTGTTTTGCGTTACCTGGCATCGGATAGCCTGCGCGGACGCCTTGCGCGAAGCGGCGTTTTTCTGACTGCCGGCACGGGTATTGAACGCGGACTGCGGCTGGTTCGACAGATGGTCTTAGCCAAGCTGGTGGTTCCCGAACAATTGGGACTTGTGGCCATTTGTACAGCCGTGCTGGCGATGTTTGAAGCGGCCGGCGAGGTGGGGATTCGTTTTTCGGTCATCCAAAACAAAATCGGCGATCAATACGGCTATTTGAACGCCGCCTGGTGGTTTCAGACCCTTCGCGGCGTTGTATTGACGGTTTTAGGCGTTGCCGCCACCGGCTGGATTGCGCGTTTTTATGAAGAACCGGCGTTGACAAATGTCTTGAGGGTGGCCTTTCTGGCCGTGATATTCAATGCGCTGGTCAGTCCCGGCTCGCATGTCCTCGAAAAACGCCTCCATTTCGGGAAATATGTCGTCCTCACGCAAGGTAGTCTCCTGGCCGGAACAGTGCTGACGATTGTGCTGGCATTTCTGTTTCGCAATGTCTGGGCGGTCATCATCGGTTTTTCGGCCGAGGGAGTGATTCGGTTTATCCTTTCCTTTATTATCTGTCCTTTTGTACCGGGCTTTCATATTGATCGCCGGGCAATAAAAGAGCTATCCGCTTTTGCGCGGGGAATGTTCGGAATGCCGATTTTAACGCTGATAGCCTTTCAGGCCGACGTGTTTGTGCTGGGCAAAATGATTTCGCTGTATCAGGTGGGATTGTATTACCTGGCGTTTCAGTTGGCGCGAATCCCGCGGGATTTGGCGTTTCAGATTGCGGGCAAACTTCTGCTTCCGGTCTTTGCGATGAAGCAGGATGATAATGAATCCCTGCGGCGGGGACTGTGTCAGGCCACGCGATGGGTCACGCTGGCCGTCGGGCCGTTAATCGGATTTTTTGTGTCCTGTGCCGTGGCGATCCTCGTGGTGTTTTATACGCCGGCCTATGCCAAGGTAACCATCGCGTTTATGCTGATGGTCCTGACAGCCTTCTTGCGGGTCCAGGGCGTCATTCTGAGTAATATGTATTTCGCCATTCATCAATTGAATCAGCAGCGGTTTTTTGTCCTGCTGCGCGTCATAGTAATGGGAGTGTTGTTGATTCCGCTGATTCAGGAAATGGGATTTAACGGTGCGGCTCTGGCCGTCTTGGCCGGCGAACTGAGCGGTTTTATATTCCAGGTCATAACGTTGAATCGGCGGATTCAGCTTTCATCCCGGCAGTACGTTGAAAGTACAATGCCGGGGATTGTGCTGGGACTGGTGGGTGCCGTCCTCTGCTGGTATTGGATGATATTTCGCGGCCTTGAAATATCCGTCTGGGAAATTTTAGGAGTCGGATTATTTGTCATGGCGATGGGTTATGTTGCCGGTAGCGTCTGGCAGTTCAAACAGCTTAAGCAGTTGCTTCAGCATGGTCTGAACACACCTTCTCAGGCATCCGGCAATGACCCAATGAACGAAGAAAGGATGATATGAAAATTTTGATTACCGGCGGGGCGGGGTTTATCGGGTCACATCTGGCCGAGTATTTGTTGCGGCAGGGTCATTCGGTTGTTGCGATGGACAATCTCAGTACCGGCAGTTTGGACAACATCCGGCCGTTCCTCTCCAATCCCAACTTCCGTTTTGTGCAGGACGATGTCCGAAACGCCCAGACCCTGCATCCGCTGATGGCTGAGTGCGACAGCGTCTATCATTTGGCCGCAGCGGTCGGTGTTCGGCTTATCGTTGAACAACCCGTTCATACCATTGAGACCAACATTCACGGCACGGAGGTGGTCCTCTCGGTCGCCGCCAAATTTCAGAAGAAGGTACTGGTCGCCTCCACCAGCGAAGTCTATGGTAAAAGCGAGGCTATTCCCTTTCACGAGGACGACGACACCGTCCTGGGCAGTACCCGTTTCAGTCGCTGGTCGTATGCGTGCAGCAAGGCCATTGATGAATTTTTGGCTCTGGCTTATCACCAGCAGTTTGGGCTGGAGGTTGTGATTGTCCGCCTGTTTAATACCATAGGTCCCCGGCAGACGGGGCAATATGGAATGGTGGTGCCGCGATTTGTCGAAAAGGCCCTCAGGAATGAGCCGATAGAGATTTACGGCACAGGACAGCAGACCCGTTGTTTTTGTTGTGTGCTGGATGTGGTGCGGGCCCTGGCGGCTTTGATGGCTTGTCCAGCCGCCATAGGCAGAGTATATAATCTTGGCTCGGACAGGGAAATTACTATGGACCAGCTTGCGGATATGGTAATTCGTCTTACCCAAAGCGGCAGTAAAAAGATATTTTTGTCATACGAACAGGCCTATGGCAGGCCGTTTGACGATATGCAAAGGCGGGTTCCATCGCTGGAAAGAATTCGACAAACAATCGGTTTTGAGCCGAAATACAGCCTCGAAGAGACGCTGGGCCTTGTAATTAAGGAGATTCAGGGTCGCCTTGGAAACTCACACTAATTCCGGATGATGCCGCTTGCAATTTTACGTCCCAGACGGTACAGTACACACTTTATGGCGGTTTTTGGAGAGGTGGCCGAGAGGCTGAAGGCAACGGTTTGCTAAACCGTCGTACGGGTATAAACTCGTACCGCGGGTTCGAATCCCGCCCTCTCCGTTTTTTCCTTTCCTGGTAATCCAGTTTTGCTTATTTTGCCGGGATTTTCAATCGCATTCCGGGGCGAAGCTGCTCCGGCCTTTGGAGTACATCGGAATTGGCCTCTAAAATTTTCTGCCAGTTGTCGGCGGTTTCATAGTACAAACTGGATATGGAGCTAAGGCTCTGTCCCCCTTGGACGATGTGGATTTGCTCTGTTGCCGGCGCCGTCGCGGGTTGAGTGGGTACGACGGCTTTTTGGTTTTGCCCTGAGGGCTTCGAAGTAATCTGTTTTTCAGTCGGCGCAAGTCGCCAGACCGGTTCGGAAATGACCGGTTCGTTGGCCAGTTGCTTTTGCCGACGCTCCTGCAGCGTGTCGGAAAACAGGGCAAACAAAATCCAGCCGGCAAAAACAAGCCCGATACCGATAAATATTCCTGTTCTGAGGTCATTTCTCATATTGCTTTTCTATTTGTTTATCGTTTTTACTCCAGGCCGGCCAGAAACGGCTTTTTGCGAAACAGATATTTGACGGCTTCCATCGCCCACAGTGGGAATGAAGAAAGCGCAAGGACCATTATCCATTCTATCCAGTTCAGTGATTCCGTCCTGAATATCTTTTGCAGCAACGGAACAGAGACCGCTGCAAGCTGGAGCAGAAGAGAAATCAGAAACGCAATGATAATGTTGGGGTTGGAGAAAAAGCCGATGTGCCAGAGCGACTGGGTCATACTTCTGCAGTTGAGCGAATGGAAGAGCTGGGAGCAGGACAGGACGAGAAACGCCGCGGTCATCGCCCTGGCCAGATGACCTTTCTCGATAAACAGCACATAATAGAACGCCAACAGACAGCAGACCGCGATAAAGACGCCCTGAATCAAGAGGAGAGCGGCGCGGCTTTTGGTAATCAGGGACTGATGGGGTTTTCGCGGGGGTCTTCGCATAATGGTGGTTTCCATCGGCTCGACGCCGAGGGCAAGAGCCGGCAGGCCGTCGGTGACGAGGTTGACCCAGAGAATCTGAATCGGCAGCAGGGGCGCCGGCCAGCCGAGAATTGAGGCGATAAACATTACCAGAATTTCGCCGGTGTTGCACGAGAGCAGGTAGTGGATGAATTTCTGGATATTGTCGTAGATGCCGCGGCCTTCGCGAACCGCCGCCACGATGGAAGTGAAGTTGTCGTCGGTAATGACCATATCCGAGACTTCCTTGGTGACATCGGTGCCGGTGATGCCCATGGCCACGCCGATGTCGGCTTCCTTGACGGCGGGAGCGTCGTTGACGCCGTCGCCGGTCATCGCCGCGACGTCGCCGCGCTTGCGCCAGGCCTTGACGATGCGCAGTTTATGTTCGGGGGAAACTCTCGCATAGACGGCGATGTGCTGTACCTGCTCTTCGAGTTGTTCCTGCGACATCCGGTCCAGGTCTTCGCCCGTCAGAGCGATGGATTGTTCGGTAAAGAACCCCAGTTCGCGTGCGACGGCAGCGGCGGTATTTTTATGGTCGCCGGTAATCATCACCGTTTTGATGCCCGCCTGAGTGCACTCGGCCACCGCCGCTTTGACTTCCTGACGCGGCGGGTCAATCATTCCAAGCAGCCCGACCCAGATTAATTGCTGTTCGACGGCGTCGGCGTTGTAATCCGGGGGTGCGTTTTCAAATGTGCGAAAGGCCACCGCCAGTACCCGCAGGGCGCGACCGGTCAGTTGATTATTCATCGCCAGAATACGCTGCCGATGGCCAGGCTCAAGGGCAACGACTTTACCGTTTTCTTCAATGTGCGTGCATTTGGACAAAAGGACGTCGGGGGCGCCTTTGACATAAGCAATGACCTTGCCATCGGCTTTGCGTATCACCGTCATACACTTGCGGTCCGAATCAAACGGAAGCTCTTCCAGAAACGGATATAATTATTCCTGCTGTTTTTTCCAGAGGTTCACTTTCGCCGCGGCGGTCAGCAGCGACCCTTCCGTGGGGTCGCCAAGAATGGCGAAGCAACCGTCTTTTTCGACCAATTGTGCGCCGTTGCACAGAACACCGCACAACAGCGTTTTTTTCAGCTCCGGATAAGAATCGGGATTGACCGTCGTCTGATTCAGTTTGAATTCACCTTGGGGCTGGTATCCGATACCGGTCACGTCGAACAGGGAGCCATTGGCGAAGACTGCCTGCACGGTCATTTCATTGCGGGTCAGCGTGCCGGTCTTATCGCTGCAAATGACGGTTGCACAGCCCAGCGTCTCCACCGCTGGCAATTTGCGGATGAGGACGTGGCGTTTGAGCATCCGTTGCATTCCCAGCGCCAGGGCCACCGTTACCACCGCGGGCAGTCCTTCCGGGATGGCCGCCACCGCCAGGCTTACCGAGGTCAGGAATACGTCGATGATTTTTCCGCCCCGCAAAAGATTCAACACAAAGATAATACCCACCAGAACGAAGCACACATAGACAATCCACTTGCCGAATTCTTCCAACCTTCGCTGCAGCGGTGTACGATCCTCTTCGATGGCTTGCAGCATCCCGGCGATATTGCCCAGTTCAGTTTGCTGACCCGTCTGACAGATAATCGCTCTGGCTTTGCCGGAGACCGCCGAGGTGCCCAGAAATACCATATTGGCCCTGTCGGCAAGAGGGCAGTCTTCTTTTTCCAGCGGTGTGGTGATTTTAGTGACCGGTGCGGATTCGCCCGTGAGGCTGGCTTCCTGCGTGGAGAAATTGGATGTTGTCCAGACCAGCCGGCTGTCGGCGGGGATACGGTCTCCGGCTTCCAGTTCAACCAAATCCCCCGGTACAAGGTCAGTTGAAACGGCGTTTTGATGTTGCCCGCCGCGAATGACGCGCGATACGGGCGAAGACAATTTTTTCAATGCCGCCAGGGATTTTTCCGCCCGGTATTCCTGGACAAATCCCAGCACTGCATTTAACACGATAATCGCCAGAATCGCCCCCGTATCGACCCATTCGCCCAGAAATCCGGACACCAGCGCCGCCGCCGCCAGTACCCAGACGATGAATTCCTGAAACTGTGAGAGGAAAATTGATAGCGGCGTACGGCCTTTTTTCCCCGGCAACTGGTTGGGACCGTATTGTCGCAGATGCTTCTGATATTGTTCCTCGGTCAACCCCTGTTGCAAGTTGGTTTGCAGTTCTTCCGCAATCTGTTCAACGCTTAAAGTCCAGAATGGTTTCATCTTATTTCCATTTTCCATGAAAAAGCACGTTTGTTTTTGGTAATTATAGTGTGGCCGAAACCATAGAAAATTTCAATAAAAAAGCCGGGAAGTTATCGGCGCTTCCCGGCTTGAGGTTGTGTATCTGAAAGGATTACTTGTTCGATGCGGTTTTTTTACCTCCGCCGAGAATCAGAATCGGGGCCGCAATGGCGATGGAGGAATAGGTGCCGGTAATGATACCAAACAACATCGCGAAGTTAAAGCCGCGGAAGCCCGAGCCGCCCCAGACGTACATCACAAAAACCGCGATCCATGTCACAGCCGACGTCAGAATCGTTCGGGACAGAGTTTGATTGATACTGTTGTTGATGATTTGCGGCGTAGGCCGCAGGTCTTTGCCGCGGTTTTCACGGATGCGGTCGAAGACCACGACGGTGTCGTTCATCGAATACCCGATCAACGTCAGAATCGCGGCAATCATTTCAAGGTTGATTTTAAAGTCCTCGATCAGCAATGCTTGTCCCAGCGCGGTATTGGCAATATACGTGCAGGCCGCAATCAGGCCCAGCGTAATCAGTACATCGTGCACCAGAGAGAGAATGGTGGCTACACCGTAGCGGACCGTGCCGAACCGAAACCAGATATACGCGACGATAGCCAGCAGCGACAGGACAATCGCCAACAACGCGCGAGTCTTGGCCTCGTTTCCGACGGATGGGTCAATCTGCGTCATCCGAGACAGGGTGCTTTCGAGAGAACCCGCGGCGATAATTTTGCCTTTTTCATTTTCGATGTAGCTGTTCCACTCGGTTTCGCCCAGTTCGCGATAACCGGCTTCGGGGTGCGAACTGACAAAGACAAAACGGCTCACTTTATCTTTGTCTTCCATTGCAGCGAGGTTCTCATCGAGCAGTTCATATCGATACCATTTGATGTTCTGCAGGTCGGGTTTGAAGCGAATCCCGCGAATACGGTTCTGCAATTCCCCGGCGGTTGTTTCCTGACCGAGTTTGCAGACGATTTTAATGCCGCCCAGGAATTCAGCCAGTTCGCCGGTCGTGTCGTTGATTTTTTCCGCCGATACGATTTCCGGCTTGAGATTTTTCTGCACCGCCAGGTAATCGCCAAAGGTCTTGCGAACGGCGTCGGTAACGATTTCATTCACCTGCGGTTCCGACGCAATTCCATCCTGTCCGACGACGGCCAAGACAACTTGTTTAACCATCGATGCGTTGACGCGGGAGGTGGAAATCTCAAAGGTCTGTGCGTCTTTGGCCGCAATGTTTAGTTTGGATAGAGCAAAATTCTGATCGTCTTCGGCCTTATGGATTTTTTCCGTAAGGGTCTGTACCGTCCGTCCGGTCTGATTAAATTTAACCGAAATAGTCGTGCGGTTGGTTTCGGTTGTGGTGATTTCATACTGCAAACCGGATTGCCCGACGCTATGGACCCGGGCAGTGGCCAACGCCCTGTTGTTAATGGACTTAGCGTAGTCCTGGAATTTCTTTTCCACCACACCCCGGTCAAATCCCGTCCCCTCTTTCAGGTCGATCTGGACGCTGGTTCCGCCGGTAAATTCAATGTCATATTTGCTGTTGGTGGTTTCGTCCCGGGTAAAAAAGACAACCATACCCGCCACGATCAATACTCCGGACAGGGTCAGAAACACCGGCCGCAGCCCCATCCAGTTGATATTGATCCGCTGGAACAGCCCCATCATAGTGAGATGTTCGGTAAGGATCTTCTTGCGGACCAGGAAATCAAAAATCAACCGCGTGACAAACAGGGAGGTGAACATACTCCATACGATACCAATCATCAACACCAGGGCAAAGCCCTTGATTTCCTCGGAAGCCACCAGGTACAGAATCGCGGCGGGAATGAACGTGGTGAGGTTGGAGTCAAAGATGGTGCGAAAGGCCCGCGCGTAGCCGTTGGCGATGGTTGCCCGCAGCGATGATCCTCGTCGCTGTTCTTCCCGCATACGCTCGAAAATCAGCACGTTGGCATCAACGCTCATACCAATGGTCAAAACCATACCGGCGATGCCGCCCATCGTGAATGTTGCCCGCAGAATGGACATGACTGCCAGCAAAAACAGCACGTTCAGTAGCAGGGCGAAGTCTGCAATTGCGCCACCGAGCAGATAATATATGAACATAAATCCTGATACGGCCACCAGGGCGTAGATGCCGGACCGGATACCCTGTGTGCGGTTATCAGCGCCAATAGCGGGGCCGATGGTCTTTTCCGAGATGGGCAGTTCGGACAGACGCGCCGGGAACGAACCGGCGTTGAGCTTGTTGACCATATCTCCCACTTCCGTTTCGGAGAACCGGCCGGTAATAACGCCTGAAGAACTGATGGCGCTCTGAATATTCGGAGCTGAAATCGCGGTGTTGTCCAGCAGAATGCACAGCGGCTTTCCAATATTGGCGCTGGTGAGCTTATAAAACAAATTCGCGGCAATTTCGTCAAACGTAAATCCGATAGCTCGCCGGCCTTCCTGGTCAGCCGTCGGATAGGCTCGTTTCAGTTTCCACGCTTTGGCCGCACGGGTCATTTTCTCGTTGTCCTGATTGCTGGCCAGAACATACAGTTTGTCGCCGAATCGTCCTGTGATATTATTGCCGCCATGCCAGGTTGCGGCATCCTCGACTTCACACCAGACATACCGACTGTCCGATGCCCCTTTGGGGCCTTTGGTTGTCAGCGCTTCTATATAGGCTGTCGCATCGACTTCGCCGGCAGCGGGCAGAATACGGAATTCCAGCACGCCGGAGCCCTTGAGCATCCGTTTGAGGTCTTCCGGGTCGTCTAATCTGCCGCCGACTTTGGCATAAGCGTCATAGGATGAAACCACCGCATCGAGCTGGTTTGCACGCGACGGGAATTTTTCCTTCATCGATTTGAGCATCTCAGCCCGCTGCGCCGATTGGGGCGACATTTCCAGCACCTGCCGCAGCGTATCGATATTCAGATTGATATTGGCCAGCTCCGCCACCGCTTTGTTCCACTGGGTGTTGAGGCCTTTTTCCGGGTCGGCGATTTCATTCATCACCGCCGCCCACTGGCTGTACGCCGGCAGGTATTCTTCGACAACCGGTACAATCGCTTCGCTCTTGCCCTTGGATTTGTCGGCGAGATTGGCTTTAACGAACTCTTCAATTTGTTTTTTCTGCTGGTCTTTAGGCAATTTATTCCACGCCGCGGCACTGGAGGCCAGACCTTCCGTTTTCAGCCCCAGCTGAGAGGCCTGTTGTTTGAGCTTATCCATCGCAGCCGTCAGCTCGTCCCGCACTTTTTGTTTTTGAGCGCGCAGGTTGTAGGCCTCGGTCAGACGGTCAATGATAGCCTTGCGTTCGGGCGAGTCTTTGCAGAACTCCGCCAGAATCACCTGCCGCTGTACAGGCTCCAGGGATAAGGCCCGTTTGATTTGCAGCAGATTGACGTTCGCGGATTCCAGCTTCAGCAGGACCTCTTCGTATGCCTCGCGTTTTTTGCGGGTGTCGAGGCTGGCCACCGGCAGTTGAATCTCAATTCGCGTATCGCCCTGCGGGCGTATGATGATATTGGCCACGTGCGTGGGGTCGATGCGTTTGAGCAGAATCGGGGTCATATTCTTGGCCAGATCTCGGCGGTCAGCCGGGGCCAAATCGCTGGCGTCAATCTCGTAAATAAGACTGGTCCCACCCGCGAGGTCCAGACCCTGTTTAAGTTTTTCCGACGGCGGATACACGTATATCGCCGAGACAACGATCAAAAACGCTATCAGCAATGCCTTCCACCGCAAGTCTCTGTACATAGTCGATTTCCTGAAAAAACGTTGAATGCCTGATAATT
>Ga0315277_10001954_pt1 | contig 29123 bp, 28 predicted proteins | sample YL17G05_15_MG_FD_203695 | JGI IMG/M metagenome (GOLD analysis project Ga0315277, IMG submission 203695) | Sediment microbial communities from Yellowstone Lake, YNP, Wyoming, USA - YL17G05_15 | ecosystem: Environmental > Aquatic > Freshwater > Lake > Sediment | place: USA: Wyoming | collected... | reverse complement strand
CCGAGGAAGCCATCCGCGAGGGATTCCAAACCGTTGAATGGCCGGCCCGCTTCCAAATCCTGCACCGGGCGCCCTTCGTGGTGGCCGACTCGGCCCACAACCGCGATTCGGCGCGGCGCCTGCGGACCGCGCTCGACGATTACTTCCCCGCGCGGCGGGTGATTCTGATCTTCGGCGCGTCGGCCGACAAAGACATCAACGGCATTCTAGACGAACTGATCCCGCGGGTGTCGCTCGTCTTCGTAACTCACGCCGAACATCCTCGCGCGTCGGAGACGGACGACCTGGTGGAACGCATCCGCGCCCGAGGCTGCCCGGCTGAAGCGGTTGTTCCGGTCGGCGAGGCTCTGGCGCGGGCGCTGGAGAACGCCTCCGATGAGGATGTGGTGCTCTCGGCGGGGAGCATGTTCGTGTCGGCCGACGTGCTGCGCGATTGGCCGCAGGTCTGGGAGCGTGAGGCGCAGCGCCGCGCAGCCCGCAGGGAGGAGAGGCGTGTGCCTCTGACAAGCAGTGACGATGACTGGGCATGAATTTCGCGAGTGGCAGATGCGCACCGAGTTCGCCGAGGTGCTGGGGCACCGTACCGAGGAACTGCAGCGCATTCGCGACGCCACCGTCGACGCCGAGGGCCTGATCAGTTGCGCTGTGCTTCCCCTGCGCGACATGGTGCTCTTCCCGCGCATGGTGACGCCGCTCTTCGTTGGCCGCGAAACGACCTTGGCCGCGCTCGAAGCGGCCCACGCCGCGGGGGAGACTCTGGTGGCGCTGGCTCAGCGCGACGCGGAAATCGCGGAGCCCGGGCCGGAGGACCTTTACCCCGTCGGCAGCGAGACGGCCGTTGGCCGCGTGCTGCACATGCCGGATGGCTCGACCACCGTCCTGGCCCAAGGCCGCCGCCGTATCCAGGTAGTTGAATTCACCCAGACTCAGCCCTACCTGCGCGCCCGCGCTCGGCCGATCTTCGAATCTCAGCAGCGAACGCGCGAGACCGAAGCCATGATGCGCGCCGTGCTGGCCCTCTTCGAAAAGGTCGTCCAGCTCAATCGCAGCCTGCCCGAAGAGGCTTACGTCTTCGCCATGAACGTGGACGAACCGGGCTGGCTGGCGGACCTGATCACCTCCGCGTTGGGCGTGCCGCTTTCCGACCGCCAGGAAATGCTCGAGACGATCGACCCTAACACGCGCCTGCAGCGCCTGAGCGTCATCCTTGGGCGCGAGCTGGATGTGCTCGAGCTTGAGAGCCGCATCCACACCCGGGTGCAAAGCGAAGTCGACCGTTCGCAGCGCGAGTACTACCTGCGCGAGCAGATGAAGGCCATCCAGAACGAGCTGGGCGAGGCCGACAGTTGGACTCAGGAGTTGACCCAGTTGCGCGAAGCGGTCGCCGCCGCGCACATGCCCGAGGAAGTCGACAAGAAAGCGCGCAAGGAAATCGAGCGCCTCGAGCAAATGCCTTCCATGGCGCCCGAGGTGGCCATCGTGCGCACCTATCTCGACTGGCTGATCGAGCTTCCGTGGGAGAAAGCCAGCGACGATAACCTCGATGTTCGCCATGCGGCGGAGGTGTTGGATGCGCAGCACTACGGCTTGCCCAAAGCCAAGGAGCGGATACTCGAATACATAGCGGTGCGCAGCCTCTCGCCCGAGAGCATGCGTCAGCCCATCCTGTGCTTCGTCGGGCCGCCCGGAACTGGGAAGACCTCGCTCGGGCGCTCGATTGCCGAGGCGCTCGGGCGTCGCTTCGTGCGCGTCTCCTTGGGCGGCATACGTGATGAAGCCGAGATTCGCGGGCACCGCCGAACGTACATCGGCGCGCTCCCCGGGCGCATCTTGCAGACGATGCGCCGCGCGGCGATCGTCAACCCGTTGTTCATGCTTGACGAGATCGACAAGCTGGGTGCCGATTTCCGCGGCGACCCGGCCGCCGCACTCTTGGAAGTGCTTGACCCGGAGCAGAATCACGCATTCGATGACCACTACCTCGATGTTCCCTTCGATCTCGCGAAGGTTATGTTCATTACCACGGCCAACACCCTGGGCCCGGTGCCCTCCGCGCTGCTCGACCGGATGGAAGTGATCGAGTTCCCCGGTTACATCGAAGAAGAGAAGCTGGCCATCGCCCGTCAGTTCCTGCTGCCACGCCAGATCAGCGAGAATGGCCTGAGCGGCGAACGCCTCACCATCCCCGACCTGAGTGTCCGGCGCATCATCCGCGAGTACACCTGGGAGGCGGGCGTTCGCAACCTCGAGCGCGAGATCGCTCGCGTGTGCCGCAAGATCGCGCGGCAGAAGGCCGAAGGGCATCGACTGCCGACGCGCGTGTCGCCGGCCAGCCTGCCCAAGTACCTCGGTCCGCCGCAGTACTTTCAGTTGGAGGCGGAGAAGCGCGACGAGGTGGGCGTGGCCACCGCCTTGGCCTGGACCGAAGCCGGGGGCGACACCATGCCGGTCGAGGTCATCCTGGTGGAAGGCAAGGGCGGCATCCAAATCACTGGGCAAGTGGGCGAAGTGATGCAGGAGAGCGCGCAAGCTGCGCTGTCGTACCTCAAATCGCGGGCCCGCGAGTGGGGCATCGAGGCTGCGCGCTTCGAAAAGACCGACGTGCACATCCACGTCCCGGAAGGGTCCATCCCCAAGGATGGGCCGAGCGCCGGCATCACCATGGGGACTGCGCTCATTTCGGCCTTCACCGGCCGGCCGGTGAGGAAGGAAGTGGGCATGACCGGCGAGATCACGCTGCGCGGGCGAGTCTTACCCGTGGGAGGTGTGCGCGAGAAGGTGCTCGCCGCACACCGCATCGGGTTGAAGACGGTCATTCTGCCTGCGCGAAACGAGAAGGACCTGGTGGAAGTGCCCGCCAAAGTTCGCCAGGATATGGACTTGCGGCTGGTGACGCACATGGATGAGGTCCTGGCCGTGTCGGTGCGCGGCCCGCTGCGCGCCAAGGCGGAGGCCAAGCCGCGCGAGGCAAAACGCAAAGCGGCCACGCCTCGCCGACCGCGAGTGCGCCGCGCGCCGCGTGCCGCGCGCACCCGGGCAGGCTAGAGGTGCGCGTGCCCGACGCGCCCTCCACCCGAGAAACGCTTGCGTGGGATTCATCCCCTTGTGAGCAGGATGCACGCCTAATCGCGCCCGGAGAGCACGCGCCCGTCTTCGTGGCGCGGGCGAGCCGTTCTCGAGAACCGTGAGGGATAGCAGCGTGCCTGGCATGTCGTCCCTCGACGGGAAAGTCGTTCTCATCACCGGGGCTTCGTCTGGGATTGGAGAAGCGGCAGCCTTGGCGTTCGCCGCAGCCGGCGCGCATCTAATTCTGACGGCGCGCCGCGAAGACCGGTTGCAGGCGCTGGCGGACCGGCTGCGAACCTCTTCAGCCCGCTGCGAAACACTCGTCGTACCCGCCGACCTGTCTCAGATGCGCGACCTCGAGGTCCTGGCCGCGAAGGCGCGGGACTGGCGCGGCCGCATCGATGTCCTGGTCAACAATGCAGGCTTCGGACGGTTGCGTTGGCTCGAGGAACTCGACCCTGCGGAAGACGTGGTGGCGCAGATCACGCTCGATCTGGTTGCGCCGCTCCTGCTCACGCAGGCCATCTTGCCCATGATGATCCGCCAGCGCAGCGGCTGTATCATCAACGTGGCCTCGGTGGCCGCGCTCATCGCCGCGCCGACATACACGGTCTACTCGGCAGCCAAATTCGGTCTGCGCGGGATGAGCGAAGCGCTGCGGCGCGAGGTGCGACCATTCGGCATCGCCGTCTGCCTGCTCTGTCCTGGACCGGTGGCGACCGAGTTCGGGCTGCACTTGCGGCGCGACTCGCGCACCGAAATCGCGATTGCCCGCCGCCTGCGGCGTTCGGCGCAGGAGGTCGGTGATCGCATTGTCGGCCTGGCGCGCCGGCCGCGGCGGATGCTGGTGATTCCGTGGTACATGGGCTGGCTGGCCATCATCAATACCTCCATGGCCGGCCTGGTCGATCTGCTCATTGATCGCTTTTACGTGGCGCGGTTGCGCCGCGACGATCAGAGTGGCGGCGCGGCTCCGCGCGCGCGCCAGCCGTGATCCATCCGTCTGCCTCATCCAGCGTACGGGGAGGAGCACAGCCATGAGTGCGACAGCGCTGACCCAGGAGGCCAAGCGCGCCTACGCACGTGTAGTGAATGCGTGGTGTCTGTACGACTGGGGCAACTCGGCCTTTTCCACGACGGTGGAGGCGGCCGTGCTGCCGGTCTATTTCGCACGGGTGGCGGGCAGCCAGTTGGGCGGCAACACGGCCACCGTCTATTGGGGCTACGCCGCCGCCATCTCACTGCTGGTGAGTGCACTGCTGGCGCCGTTGCTTGGCAGCATCGCCGACTACACCGGCAAGAAGAAGCGCCTGCTCGGCCTTTTCGCCGGGCTGGGCGTCGTCACCACCGCGCTTCTCTTCTCGGTCGAGCAAGGCGATTGGCTGCGCGCGCTGATCCTCGTTTCTCTTGGCAGCCTGGGTTTCGCGGCCTCCGCCATCTTCTACGATTCGCTTCTGCCGCATGTGGCCAAACCGGAAGACATCGACTTCGTCTCCTCCAAGGGCTACGCGCTCGGCTACCTGGGAGGCGGATTGCTGCTGGCGGTGAATATTCTGATGATCCAGTTGCTGCCGGGCACGCTGGGCGCGCGGCTGTCGTTCCTCAGCGTGGCGGTCTGGTGGGCGGTGTTCACGATCCCCTTGCTGCGCTTGGTGCCTGAGCCCGCCGCCAATACCAGGGGCATCGGCCAAGGCATCAACCCGCTGACCGCCGGGTTCCGCCGGCTGGGGCAGACCTTCGGCGAGATGCGCCGCTACCGGCAGTTGTTCATCTTCCTCATGGCCTTCTGGCTTTACAACGACGGCATTGGAACAATCATCAAGATGGCCACGATCTACGGCGCCGAGATCGGCATCGGTGACACCTCGCTCATCGGTGCGCTGCTGATGACCCAGTTCGTAGGCATTCCTTTCTCGCTGCTTTTCGGCAGGATGAGCAAACGGCTCGGCGCCAAGCGCTCGATCATGCTCGGTCTCGGGTGGTATACCCTCATTGCCATCGCCGGCTTCTTCATCAGCCAGGCCTGGCACTTTTGGGTACTGGCCTTCGCGGTCGGTATGGTGCAGGGGGGCACCCAGGCGCTCTCCCGCAGCCTGTTTGGGGTCATGGCCCCCAGAGCGCGCAGCGCGGAGTTCTTCGGCTTCTACGATGTCTCGAGCAAGCTCGCCGGCATCGCCGGCCCGTTTCTGTTCGCCTTCGTGGGCCAGCTGATGGGCTCGAGCCGCCTGAGCATCGTCTCGCTGATCATCTTCTTCATCGGCGGCATTCTGATCCTTTCCCGGGTGCGCGAGGCCGAAGGAATCCGGGTGGCCGACGAAGAGAACCGGCAGACGGCCGCCGCTTAGCCGGACACGCGGCGCATCACGCTGGCCTCACCCAGGTCACAATCGTCCAGCGGCGCTGAATGCCCGCTGGACGATCGCCCCTCACAGGTGCCCGGCCAGCCGAGTGGGCTTCGCCGGGAGGTCGGAGGCTGTGGCGCGGGTGGTATAATCCGCGGCGTGCCACGGTAGCTCAATCGGTAGAGCAATCGCTTCGTAAGCGATCGGTTAAGGGTTCGATTCCCTTCCGTGGCTCTCGCCCGCAAGGGCGTTTTTTTTGTTTGGATGCCGGCACGGGTGTCGCGCCTCGCGGGCACATCGTGGGCGCGCGTCAAGCTGGGTATAATCACCGCATGAAGAACTCGTCATGTCTGACCATCGGCATCGCCGGCGGCACTGGGTCGGGCAAGACGACCGTGGCGCAGACGATCCTGGGTGACGTGCCTGAAGGCAGTGTGGCTTACATTGCCCATGACGCGTACTACAAGGACCTGGCCGACCTGCCTCCCGCCCAGCGCGAGAGCCTCAACTTCGATCATCCGGACTCGCTTGACACGCCGCTGCTCGTCACCCACCTTCGCGAACTGCAGGCGGGCCGGTCGATCGATATGCCGGTCTACGATTTCACGACGCATGCGCGACGGGTGGAGAAGCGCCAGGTTGGCCCGCGCCGCATTCTGCTCGTCGAGGGCATCCTGATCTTCGCCGACCCGGAACTGCGAAGCTTGTTCGATATCAAGATCTTCGTCGACACCGATCCCGACTTGCGCTTCATTCGCCGCCTGCAGCGGGATATTGCCGAACGCGGGCGGACAATCGAGTCGGTCATTCGTCAGTACCTAACGACGGTTCGGCCGATGCACCTCGAATTCGTTGAACCCTCCAAGCGCTACGCCGACCTGATCATTCCCGAGGGTGGTTTCAACCGCGTGGCGCTGGATATGGTCGTCGCTCGGGTTCAGGACAGCATCATGCGGGTGACTCGCGGCTGACGCGCATGCCCGGCGCGCCCCGCCGGCCGCTTCGCGCCTCTCAGGCTGGATCGCATGCTCGTTTTCCTCAAACTTGGCGGCTCGCTAATTACCGACAAATCCCGCGCGCGCACGGCGCGCCGGGATGTCATCCAGCGTCTGGCGGCTGAGGTCGCGCAGGCGCGCGAACAGCGGCCGGACCTGGCGCTGGTGCTCGGCCACGGTTCGGGGTCGTTTGGCCACGTCGAAGCCCAGCGCTTCGGGACGGCCCGCGGCGTGAGCACTCCCGCCGAGTGGCGCGGCATGGCCGAAGTATGGCGCGTGGCAGATCTCCTCAACCGCATTGTCATTGATGTGTTCGCCGAAGCCGGCCTCCCCGTCATGCGCTTCTCGCCCTCCTCGGGAGGCATTGGCCAATCCGGGCGGGTGGTTGCCCTGCCGAGCGAGCCCCTGCGCATGGCGCTGGAGGGCGGCCTCGTTCCCGTGGTCTATGGCGACGTGATGCTTGACCAGGAGCGAGGCGGGATGATCGCCTCGACCGAGGCCACCTTCGGCTATCTCGCGGCCCGCTTGCGGCCTCAGCAGATTCTCCTGGCGGGTCTCGAGCGAGGAGTGTATTCTGACCTCCCGCGCGGCCAAACCGTCATCCCGATTCTGAGACATCGCGATTGGGGAACCCTGCGCGGGCAGGTGGGAGGTTCAGCCAACGCGGACGTGACGGGCGGCATGGCCTCCAAAGTCCAGGGCATGCTCGACTTGACGGGCAACATGCCCGGGCTGCGCGCGTTCATCTATTCTGGCGAAAGCGCAGGCGCCACCCGTCGGGTGCTGCTCGGCGAAGAGGTCGAGGGAACGTGGATTCAGGACTGAGCGCGACGGCCCGCGCGCACCCGAACATCGCGCTCATCAAATACTGGGGCAACCGCGACGAAGCCTTACGGCTGCCCGCCAGCCCATCGATTTCCTTCAACCTTTCCGGCCTTGAGACGACAACCCACGTCGCCTTTGAACCGAGTTTGGCAGCCGACAGCATCGAGATTGACGGCCTGGCTGCCCAGGGGCCGGCTGCCGAGCGCGTGGTGCGTCATCTCGACCACATTCGCGCATTGAGCGGGCAGGGCGCACGGGCAAGAGTCGTCAGCCGCAGCAATTTCCCTGCCGGGACCGGCATCGCCTCCTCCGCCTCGGCCTTTGCCGCACTTACGGTGGCGGCCTGCGCCGCGTCGGGCTTGTCCCTTTCCGAGGATCACCTCTCACGCATCGCCCGCCTCGGCTCGGGGTCCGCGGCGCGTTCGATCCCCGACGGGTTCGTCGCCCTCGAAACGGGCGCGCGCGATGAGCAGGCCTTCGCCCATTCCCTGGCCGCCTCCACCCACTGGGATCTGATCGATTGCATCGCGCTGGTCAGCCGCGAGCCGAAATCGGTGGGCTCGAGCGAAGGTCACCGCTTGGCTGCGACCAGCCCGCTTCAAGTGGCACGCGTGGAAGATGCGCCGCGGCGGCTTGAGTCGTGCCGGCGGGCCATCCAGGAAAAGGACTTGCTCCAGCTGGCGGAGGTCGTCGAGCAGGATTGCCTGATGATGCACGCGGTGATGATGACCTCACGCCCGTCTCTTCTCTACTGGCTCCCCGCCACTGTGCGCATCCTGCATCAGGTTCGCGAGTGGCGCGCGCACGGGTTGGCGGCAGCCTTCACGGTCGACGCGGGCCCGAACGTGCATTGCCTGTGTGAAACTGCCTCACTCGAGCAGGTCGTCTCCCGTCTCTCTCACATCCCGGACGTCACCCAGGTCATTGTCTGTCACCCCGCACCAGGCGCAGTGCGGATTCCCTGACCCGTTCTCGCACTCTCACGCTGCCGGATGAGTGAATGGTGAGTGATCCGCGGCGGGCACCCCGTGACGATCCCAAGAATCCCGAAACTCGGATGATATAATCCCGCAATCGTTCCCGGATTTCGATCGAGGTCAACTCACCTATGTTCTCTCTGGTACCCGGCTGGCTGTTGACGATCTTGTTGCTGGGCGCGCTCATCCTGCTCCACGAACTGGGGCACTTCACCGTGGCCCGGCTGACCGGTGTCAAGGTCGAAGAATTCGGCTTCGGTTATCCGCCGCGGCTGTTTACGCTCTTCGAACGCGGCGGGACCAAATTCACTATCAATGCGATTCCGTTCGGAGGCTTTGTCCGCCCCGCGGGGGAGGATGATCCCGGCATTGCTGGCGGCCTGGCCAGCGCGAGCAAACGTGTGCGCGCCGCTGTATTGCTGGGCGGGGTTGGCGCCAACCTGCTGACTGCGCTCATCGTGTTCACGATCGGATTCAAGATCGGCTGGCCGGACCGGGTGGTGATTCGCTCTGTCGTGCCGGAGGCGCCGGCTGCGACGGTCGGCCTGCAGACGGGCGATATAGTGCTCACGGTGAATGGACGCCAGGTGCACCAGAGCGCGGATTTGGCTGATGCGACCTACCAGCACCTCGGTCAACCGCTTGTGCTCGTGATCGAGCGCGGCCAGGAACGGTTGTCGTTCGAGGTGACTCCGCGCACCGCCTGGCCGGAGGGCCAGGGCCCGATGGGCATCGAGATGCAGGCCCAGGTGGTGGGTACTTACACCTGGTTTCAGTCGGCCGGACGATCGTTGCAGACCATCGGCGAGCAAGCCTGGTTGCTGCTCACGCTGCCGGCCCGGCTCATTCAGGGATCGATCAGCGCCAGTGAAGCGCGACCGATCGGTATCGTCGGCCTCTACGACCTGACCTCGCGCACGATTGAGACGGCCCAACAGACAAGTCAGTGGGTCATTCTGGTGCAATGGATGGGGTTGATCAGCACCGCACTGGCGCTGGGCAATCTGCTCCCCATCCCGGCTCTGGATGGCGGACGTCTGATGTTTGTCTTGCTCGAGGCGGTGCGCGGACGGCGCATCTCGCCGGATCGGGAGCGTGCGGTGCATGCGCTGGGTTTTGTCATGTTGCTGGGGCTGATGATCTACATCAGCTATCTGGACCTGGTTCACCCGGTCATTCCCCGTTGAGGCTCGCTGTGGCTAACCCCGAACGATTCGCAGCCGGCATGGGGGAACTTGGCGCGGACGACCACCGCGTTCCAGTGACCCATCTGCACTGGTTTTCCGATCTGGACACCGACCAGGCGCGCCGCTTCCGCCAGACCTTCGACGGCTTGCCGCTCGACGCGCGGCGGCGCCTGCTGGAGCAGATGGTGGAGGCCGCCGAAGACAACTTCGAACTGGATTTTGCTGCCATCGGGCGGGCAGCCCTCGATGATGAGGACAGCGAGGTTCGCCGTCTCGCGATCGAATCGCTGTGGGAGAGCAAGGACGCGCAACTGGGTGAGCGCTTCTTGGGCATGCTGACCGGCGACCCGGCCGAGCAGGTACGCGCCCAGGCGGCCAGCGCGCTGGGGCTCTTCGTCACGTTGCACGATTTCGAAGAGCTGCGACCCGAGCTTGGGCGGCGGATTGAGACGGGGCTGATGGCCGTCGTCCAGAGCGCAGCCCCGCTCGAGGTTCGACGGCGAGCCGTCGAGTCGATGGGATACTCGTCGCGGACCGAAGTCCCAGATCTGTTGCGCGCGGCCATCGCCGAGCCCCAGCCGGAGATGAAAGGCAGTGCCTTGTTGGCCATGGGGCGCACCGCCGACAGCCGACTGTGGGGATCGACTGTTCTCGGCGAGCTGCGCAACCCGTCTCCCGCCATCCGCTTTCAAGCCGTAGGGGCTGCGGGGTCTCTTGGGCTGAAAAGTGCGGTCCCCGAATTGACCGAGCTGCTCAATGACAGCGATCGCGAGATACGCGAGCAGGTGATCTGGGCGTTGGGCGAGATCGGGGGGGAGCGGGCGCGCCGCGCTCTTGAGCGTCTGCAGCATTCGGCCAGCGGGGGCGAGCGCCAACTCATCGAGGACGCGCTTGACAACCTTGAGTTCCAGAGCGGCCTGGGCGAGTTTCGTGTGCTCGCCGTGGATGGCGCGGGCAAGGTCCCGCTCAACTGAGACGGGCGGCGCCCCGCGGCCGTACGCGAGGCGTGCACCCGCCGCGGTAGAACCGCTCTCCTCTCACACGCTGCATCTCACGCGAGGTGGGTCGGCATGCCCGCGGATCGCCCAACGCTGGTTTTCGATCTCGAATCCAAATTCCTGGCCGAAGAGGTAGGCGGCTGGGACCAAATCCACCGCCTTGGATTGTCGGCGGCGGTAGTGCTCGACACGACCAGCGGCCTATACACCCGCTACACCGAGGCGGAGGCGGGCCGGCTGATTGACCACCTACGTTCCGCCGGCCTGGTCATCGGCTACAACATCCTGCGCTTCGACTATCGTGTACTCGAGCCTTACGGGGGTGAGGGCCTTGCCGCACTCCCGACGATTGATCTGCTCGACCATCTGCACCGGGCACTTGGGTTTCGCCTGCCGTTGGACTCGGTGGCCGAGGCTACGTTGGGGGAGGCCAAGTCCGGCGAGGGGACCTTGGCCGTGCAATGGTATCGTGCCGGGGAAATCGAGAAGGTACTCGACTACTGCCAGAAGGACGTTGAGTTGACGTGGCGGGTGTACGAACATGGGCGCACGCACCATCAGGTGTCTTATCGCGACCGCAGCTACCGCAAACGTTTCGTCAGTGTGGCCTGGTGACCGAAGATCAGAGCGGAGAGGTGGCGCGGGCGAGGATGAGGATGGAGCCCTCTCATGAACGGCTGCACGCCATCGTGGAAGGCGGCGTCCAAGGAGTTGGCTACCGGGTTTTCGTTGTGCGCACGGCGGGGCCTCTCGGGCTGCGCGGCTGGGTACGCAATCGCTTTGATGGCAGCGTGGAGGTGATGGCCGAGGGCCAACGTGCTTCACTCGAGGCCCTGGTCCGCGATCTCAAGCGCGGACCGCGCGCGGCCTCGGTGGGGCAGGTGGCTGTGGAATGGCAGCCCGCGACGATGGAGTTCGCCGACTTCCGAATTCGTTACGTATGATCGAGCGGGTTAGGCCGCGCGGGCGCCCATCAGCGCCGGGATTTCGCTGAGCCGGCCGTCTTCGTAGCGCCACACTTCCGACTCGTATCCTCGCGAGGCAGAAAGAGCAACACAGAAAGCTGCTCCAACGCCTGGTTCGTCGCGCAGCAACCGCGCGTACTCAACGTACTGCTGGCCCTTTATCCGTGAGTCGACCCCGGCCGCAGTATTGCTGTATTCGCTCACCATCAGCAGTTTCCCTGGATGGCGCTGGCGAATGACCTCGTAGAATTTGCCCCCCTGTTGCGAATGCATCTCTTCCGCGCGAGTCCAGAAGCAATGCACGCCGATCCAGTCTGCGGCTAGGGCGGCACTGTCGGCCTGCTGAAGGAAGGCAAGAGCATCCTGGCGCAGCCCGTCGACCGTCGCGCCGGGAGCCAGGCCCGGGAAACCGAACTTGGCATCCGGGAAGCGTTGGCGCAGGCGAGATACTGTCTCTTGGAACCAGCGGCTGAACCCGCCACCGTCCATCCATGTGCGCTCGCACCCCTCGCAGCTCAAGTTGGGTTCGTGGTGAACCTCGAAGTAGCGGATACCCATGCGGTAATGGCGCTGCAGATCGGCTTGCACGCTTTCGACGAACTCACTGGCCGGCACGGCCCGCGTCGCCAAGTCTCCAACGAGGCGGACCAGAATGAACATCTCCGGATTGAGCGAGCGCATCTGCATCACGCTGGCATCGGGGGCGCTCGCAAGCAGCGTGACGGCCTCCAGGCGTGCGTGGCGCGCAGCCTGGATATCGGCCTCGGTCAGCGGGCCGTCCATACGCCCGTGCGCGCCCACCAGACACTTCTGGGCCGGCCAGGGGAAGGAGGCGGCAGGCAGCTCGGGTAGGCCCTTCGCGTTCCCGGCTCGACCCGGCCAGATCAAATAGGGAGTCGGGTCGAGGATGTCTTTCGGGTAGCGCGTCAGACCCGCTGCGGTGGCGCCGATCCTCTTCAGCGTCAGGTGAAGGTGGCTGCCGGTCGAGTTGCCAGTTGAATCTGCCAGCCCCACCCGAGCGCCCATGCCCAGGACCTGGTTGACCGAGACCAACGGGCGATTGAGATGGGCGTAGACCGTCTGGTACCCGTCGCGATGCTGGATGCGAACGTGTCGGCCATACAGGTGTCGCCCGTGTCCATCGTGAACCTCGAACACGGTTCCTTCCGCACAGGCATACACGTTGGCGTTCATCGGAGCGCGTACATCCACCCCCTCATGACCCGGGAGGCCATAGCGCCGGTAAATCGCGGGGTTCGCGCCGAAGGCCTGCGTGATCACGGCGTAGTCGGTCGGCCAGCGCAACGCAAATGGAAACGTCTCTCGCCCGTACCGGTCGTTGACCGCGATCCGCATCGCCAGCAGCGCCTGCAGTTCGGCCGGTGACTTGGCCAGGAGCGGGTCGAGGCGGACCTCGGGGAAGTGCTCATTAAGCCAGGGGATGACTGCGCCATGCACCGGATGGCCCAGGTAACCGTTGGGCGCATCCACGACGCTGATCGTCTGGCTGGGGGCCATGTGGCGGCCGGCATTATCGGCATCGCCGGTAATTGCCACGCCAAAGGCCATGACGTATTCCCGCACGGCCCGGACCCAATTCCAGTAGTCCGGGCGGGGCAGAAGCAGAATCTGGTATTCGGGCATCGAAAACCCCGCGAAAAGGGCTGAAATCGCACCTGATGCAGCAGCTCCTTAGGGTGCAAATCCCAGGCCACGTTCCCGCAGGGAAACGAACCGCCCCTGACCGATAATCAGGTGGTCGAGCAGCTTGCCGGCCTCGACCAGTGAACGGGTGAGCGCTACATCCTCGGGGCTGGGCGAGGGATCGCCGCTCGGATGATTGTGAACGACGATCAGCCCGGCCGCGTTGTGGCGCAGCGCCTCGCGGAACACTTCGCCAATCCGCACCAGCGAGGTGTTGAGCGACCCGTGGTACACCTCAGCGATGCGCACGAGCCGATTGCGCGTGTCGAGCAGCAGGACACGCAGATGCTCCTGATCGAGCGCGCTCATCTCGTAGTGGACCAGCGCGGCGGCTTGCGCCGGCGAGGCGACGCTGGGCCTGTCCTCGGGAGGCAGGCTGGCAATCCGGCGACCAAGTTCGATGGCCGCCAACAGCGTGCAAGCCTTGGAAGGACCGACGCCGGGCAATCGACACAGCTCCGCCGGCACAGCGCGCTGCAATCCCGCCAGGCCGCCGATACGCTGCAAGAGGTCCTGTCCGACCTGGATGGCGCTTCGCCCGCGGGCGCCCACGCGCACCAGGAGGGCGAGCAATTCGGCGTGGCTGAGGGCCTGAGGGCCGAGTGCGAGGAGTCTTGCGCGGGGCCGGTCTTGCGTGGGCAGGTCGCGAATGCGGTAGGATTGATCCCTGTCGCTCATAGTCCCCCTTTCGAATGAACGCAGGCGCCGCCAGTCTACGGCAGAATCGCGCCGCGCGCAATTCTCACGGGGGGTCAGGGGCACACCGATCAGGGTGGGAGTTCACAGGAGGGTCCGTCGTGCCGATCCGTTCGCCTCGCAAGAACCCGCCGGCCGTGGTCGAAATCTATACCGATGGCTCAGCTTCCCCCAACCCGGGCCCTGGCGGGTGGGCCGCGGTCGTGGTCGAGGCGGGTCGGCGGCGAGATCTATCTGGGGGAGAGGCCCGCACGACAAACAACCGCATGGAGTTGCGCGCCGCGCTTGAGGCACTGCAGGTGCTGCCGCGCTCGAAACAGTTGCGCGTGCACACCGACTCGCAGTATCTGCGTCTGGGCATTACCGAGTATCTTGCCGACTGGGAGCGCACGGGCTGGAAGACGCGCGCCCGGCAGCCGGTGGCCAACCAGGATCTGTGGCAAGCATTGGTGGAAGCCCTCGCGGGCCGCAAAGTAACTTGGGTGTGGGTCCGCGGGCATGCCGGCAACCCACTCAACGAGGCAGCCGACCAGCTTGCGCAGAAGGCCGCTTCGCGCTACCGGCAAACCCCCAGCGCGGCCCGCGCCCATGCCGGCGGATGCAACGCGTACCTTGGCGCATCGGCCTCGAGCCTGCATGCGCGTTGGGCGGCCGTGCTGGAGTGCCGCGGCGCCAAAACCGCCGCCTCGGGAGAAGTGTCCGGCTCGACGGCTAACGCGCTGATCTTGCATGCGGCGCTTTACGTGCTGCGTCACTCGGCACACGATACGCCGCTGACGGTGCACGCCTCGGCGCGTTACCTGGTGGATGGCGTCGCGCACAGCCTGGGCCGCTGGCGCACCAACGGTTGGCGCACCACCGCCGGTAGCCCGGTCCGGCATCGTGAACTGTGGGAGGCAATTGCGCAATTGATCGCGAAAAGAGAGGTGCGCTGGGTGTGGGAGGCTTCCTCATCCCTGCTGGAGGAAGCTGAGGCACTCGCCGCTGGCCGGCGGGGCAAGCGGCTTTGAGGCAAGATGGGCTGTCAGTTCTCGGACGCGGCCGGAGCGCGCTCCGGCGCGTCGTCGATCATATCGAGTATGGGAGTCAGCTCGCCTCGTTCAAAAAGCGCCCGAAACGTTTCCACCAGGAACGGATCCCACTGTGAGCCGGCGCCATCGCGCAACTTCAACAATGCTTCTTCCGGTGTGTGCGGCGTCGAGTAGGGGCGCCAGGTCGTCAGCGCGTCGAACGCATCGGCCACCGCCATCAGACGTCCCTCGATCGGTATCTCGGTTCCCGCCAATCCGCGCGGATAGCCCGTGCCGTCCCAGCGTTCGTGATGCGCCAGGACGTAGGGGATGGCCGGGCGCAGGTGATCCACCTGGTCCAACATGTGCGCACCGTTCTCCGTGTGTTTGCGCATCAGCAGCCACTCGTCCTCGGTCAGAGGGCCCGTCTTGTTGAGCAGGGCGTCGGGGATCGATAGCTTGCCCAGGTCGTGCAGCAGCGAACCGAAGTCAAGAACCGCCAGCGCTTCGTCGTCCCAGTCCAAGGCCCGCGCCAACGCCAGAGCGTAACGCCGCACGCGTTCGACATGGCGGCCGGTGTAGAGATCGCGCGCCTCGACCGCCTTGGCCAGGAGGATCACCGTTTGCAGGTGGGCTTCACGAGTTCCCGCCAAGTGCACCACGCGCCAGCGGTCGAGACGCGCGCGCACGGCGTTGATCAGCTCTTGCGCACCAAAAGGTTTGGGGAGGAAGTCGTCGGCCCCCAGCCGGCGGGCCGTGTCCATGTCGGCTCGCGAGGAGCGGGCACTGACAAACAAGAAGGGCAGGGGTGACCCGGCCTGCTCCTTGCGCATCTGGTCGAGCATATGGAACCCGTCCATCTCGTCCATCATCACGTCGGAGATGACCAGATCCGGCGTTTGGCCGCGGAATCGTTCCAGGCCTTCCCTGCCGTTGTGCGCGGTCGTCACCTGGTAGCCCGCATCTTCTAGGATGAGGGCCATGCCTTCAACCAGGCTGCTATCGTCCTCGACGATCAGGATGCGCGGCTTCACGCACTCACCTCAAAACGGAATGAGCCATCCGATTATACAGCGGACGGCTCACCCAATCTGTGCGAAATGGTTGTCGGCTACTTGCGCTCGGCCAGTGGAACGTAAGGCTCGCTTTCGGGCCCGACGTACACGAAGCGCGGCCGGAAGAGGCGGTTATCTTGGCGTTGCTCCCAGGCATGCGCCACCCAGCCGGCGCTGCGACCCACGGCGAACAACGGGGTGAACATGGAGGGGTCGATTCCCAGAGACGCCATGACCACGCCCGAGAAGAAATCCACATTGGGCCAGATGCCCTTCTGACCGAACTTCTCGACCATGGTCTTTTCGATTTGTTCGGCCATGACCAGCCAGTGCTCGGTGCCGGCGCGGCGGGTCACCTCGCGAGCGTAGCCGCGCAGGATGGTGGCCCGCGGGTCCATCGTCTTATACACCCGATGGCCGAAGCCCATGATCTTCTTCTTCTGGGCCATGGCCTCGTCGAGCCAGGCCGCGACTCGCTCCGGGCGGCCGATGCTCTCGAGCATCTTCATCACCTGCTCGTTCGCCCCGCCGTGCAGCGGGCCCTTGAGCGCAGCGATCCCCGCGACCACGGCCGAGTACATGTCGGCCAGGGTGGATTTGACGACCAGTGCGGCGAAGGTGCTGGCATTGCTCTCATGGTCAGCGTGCAATACCAGCAGCACGTCTATCAGGCGCGCTTCGAAGTCGTCGGGCAGGCGGCCCATCATCATGTAGAAGTAATTGGCGGCATGGCTGAGATCACTGCGCGGATGCACGATCGGCTGGCCGCTCCGAACGCGCCCGATCGCCGCCGCAACGGTGGCCATCTTGGCGGTGATCTGGATCGCCTGGGCCTGATGGGTCTGGGGGGTGTCTTCTTCGGCATGCTCGTCGAAGACCGCCAGCGCCGAGATCGCCGTGCGCAGGACGGTCATCGGATGAACCCCGCGCCGGGCGGCCTGATCGCGGACGAGGGCGTAGACCTCCTCCGGGATCTCGCGATCCTTCTGCATGCGCCCGGTGAACTGGGCGAGCTCGGCGGCCGCCGGCAGCCGGTCGTAGAGAAGAAGGAAGAACACTTCTTCGAATGTGGATTTCTCGGCCAACTCTTCAATCGGGTGTCCGTGGTAGACCAGGCGGCCGCCCAGGCCATCGACATAACTCTTGGTGCTCTCGGCCACGATGACTCCATCCAGCCCCTTGGAGAAACTGATTTCGCCGGGGCGGGCCACGAGTTTGAATTCTTCACTGTAGGTTGTCATGAGACGCTCCACTGCGAGATTGGGATTAGACCGGAAGGCCGGGCGAGGCTCTCAGACGCTCAACCGTTCGAGCGTGGCCAGACTCTCGCGCACCAGCGCCGCCGAGATGGCCAGGGCATGCTTCTCCGTTGCGTCTAGCGGGACTACGACGACTCGCTCCACGCCCGAGCGGCCGAGCTGCGTCGGCACGCCAAAGTACATGTCACGCAAGCCGTACTCCCCCTCGAGCATCGCGGAACAGGGGACGATAAGGTGCTTGTCCTTAAGGATGGCATCCACCATTTGGGCTACGGCGGCGGCCGGGGCGTAGTAGGCGCTCCCGGTCTTGAGCAGGTTTACGATCTCACCCCCGCCTGTGCGCGTCCGCTCAACAATCGCCTGCAGCCGGTCGGGGGCCAGCATCTCCGCAAGGGGTACACCCGCCACATTGGAGTGGCGCGTGAGCGGCACCATCTCATCGCCGTGGCCGCCCATCACGTAGGTATGGACGTTCTCGACGCTCACCCCGAGCTCCATGGCAACGAATGCACGCATACGAGCTGAATCGAGAATGCCCGCCTGACCGACCACCCGCGCTTTGGGAAAACCGCTGCGCTTGTGAGCCAGATAGGCCATCGTGTCGAGCGGATTGGTGAGCACCACCAGAATGGCATTGGGCGAGAGGGGCACCGAGTTGTCGACCGCGCTGCGAACGATGGCGGCGTTTGTGGTCAAAAGGTCTTCGCGACTCATGCCGGGTTTGCGCGCCGCCCCGGCAGTGATCACGATGATATCGGAGCCGGCCGTGTCGGCGTAGTCGTTCGTGCCGCGTACACTCACGTCGCTCGAGATGATTGGCAGCGCCTCCTGCAGGTCCAGCGATTTGCCCTGGGGGATGCCTTCCATAACGTCCAGGAGCACGATATCGCCCAACTCCTGAGCGGCCAGCCAATGCGCGGTGGTCGAGCCGGTAAACCCCGCGCCGATGATTGTGATCTTGGGTCGCATGCAAACCTCCTTCGCCGTGTGCTTCTGCACGGTGGGATGATTTCGTGAGCGAACGATGCTAGTCTTGGAACATAGGCGAGTGGGAGCCGCCCCAGCTCGGAGTGACCGGGTTCATAACCGACACACGGTGATACGATGCGTCGTCCATGTCGGCGGGTCTCGAAACGTCGGCCCACGGGCAATCCTTGGCGACGATGCGCCGAAGAGTGCGCGCAGTTTACCACACGCTGCCCGCACTTCGAATGCTATAATCGAACCCTTACTTCTTACCTCGGCCGACCCACGGCCCTAGAAAGCCCGAGCGCACTGCGCCCATGAAGAACCCGAAATCGATCGTCTGTCTGGACCTGGAGACGACAGGCCTCAGTCCGGAGCGCGACTCCGTCATTGAAATCGGCGCCGTGCTCTTTCGCGGGGAGCGAGTCGAGGAGGAGTGGAGCACGCTGGTCAACCCCGGGCATCCCATCCCGCGCGTCATTACCGACCTCACCGGAATCACGGACGCGATGGTGGCCGAAGCGCCGCGTCTCGACCGGGCGCTCGCCAAATTGGAGCCGTTTGTCGGAGAACGGCCGATCCTCGGCCAGAGCATCGGGTTCGACCTGGGCTTTCTCCAACGCCATGGGCTGTTCAAATTCAACCCGGCTTACGATACGTACGACCTGGCCGCAGTTCTCCTGCCCACGGCTCCGCGCTACAACCTGGGGGCGCTGGCCAGCAGCCTCGGGGTGATCTTGCCGGCCACCCACCGTGCCCTCGATGATGCCCGCGCCACTCGGGCTGTGTTTCTGCGGCTGCTCGAACTCGCGGCGGACCTGTCGCTCGACCTATTGGCCGAACTGGTCCGGCTCAGCCAGAATCTGGAATGGGGCGGCGGACAGCCGCTGGAGGATGTCCTGGGCGAGCGCCTGCAAGGGCACGAGGCGATCGGGCCACTGACCGCGCCCGCGCTCTTCAACCTGCCCGCGCTGCGGCCTTCCGAGTCACCGGACTTGTCGCCGGCGAGTGAACCCTCGCCTTTGAATATTGATGAGGTGGTGGCCACGCTCGACGACGGCGGGGCACTTGCCTCGCGTTTCCCCGGCTACGAGCGACGCACCCAGCAACTGGAGATGACCGCAGCCGTTGCCCGAGCGCTGAGCGAAGGGCGGCATCTGCTGGTTGAAGCCGGCACGGGCACCGGCAAGAGCCTGGCCTATCTCGTTCCGGCCGTTCACTGGGCCGTGCGCAACGGCTTGCGGGTTGTCGTCTCGACCAACACCATCAACTTGCAGGACCAGCTCATCAACAAAGACGTCCCCGACCTGCAGGCCGCGCTCAACCTCGATTTCCGCGCCGCCGTTCTGAAAGGCCGTGCCAACTACCTGTGCCCGCGCAAACTTGAGGTCGCACGACGACGCGGCCCCGAGACGCCCGAAGAGATGCGCGTCCTGGGAAAGACCTTGGTTTGGCTGCGGCAGACAACGACCGGCGACCGCGGCGAACTCAATCTAGGCGGGCCGGCCGAACGCATGGCGTGGGACCGTCTTTCGGCCCAGGATGAGCAGTGCACCCTCGAGACGTGTCAGACGCTCGGACATGGGACGTGTCCGTTCTACCGTGCGCGCGTGGCCGCGGAGAGCGCGCACGTGCTGATTGTGAATCACTCGCTGCTGGTGGCCGATATCGCCGCAGAGAACCGGGTGCTGCCCGAGTACGACTACCTGATCGTGGACGAAGCCCATCATCTTGAGAGCGCAGCCACCGACGGGCTGGCCTTCCATCTTTCGCAGCCGGATTTCGACCGCGTGCTGCGCGAGCTGGGCGCCTCGCGCAGCGGTCTGCTGGGTGCGCTGGCCACGCTGGCGCGGCGACCTCCCGCCTGGGCCGGCGAACTCGACTTGCGCGGGCAGCTCGAACGCCTGGCCGAGGGCGGGGAACACTGCCAGAGCGATGGGCGCACGCTGTTCGAGACGCTGCGGCGCTTCATCGAAAATCAGCTCGAATCGCCCATCGGCGAGTACGGCCTCGACTACCGGTTGCTGCCGTCGACGCGCTCCCTCCCGGGGTGGGAGGAAGTTGAGATTGCGTGGGAAAACTTGCGCGGCGCACTCGACGAGGTGCGGCGCATCACCTCTGCCCTCGGCGATCGGATGACGGGAGCCGGAGGCGGGGTCACCGAAGGGGATGACCTGGCCTCCGACTTGCTCGGATGGGCGCGGCGGGCGCAGACTCTGATGAGCCAGATGAATCAGGTCTTCGCCGAGCCCTCCCCGTTGATCATCAACTGGGTGGGAATTCAATCCGAGCGCCTGACGATGTCGCTGCATGCCGCCCCGCTGCACGTGGGTCCACTTATCGAGCGCCATCTATGGCACCAGAAGGCGGCCATCATCATGACGTCGGCGACCCTTACCGCGGCGGGCGAGTTCGACTATCTGATCCATCGCCTGAACGCCGATGAGGCCGATACGCTGGTGGTGGGCTCGCCCTTCGATTATGAACACTCGGCGTTGGTCTATCTGGTGTCCGACATCCCTGAGCCCAACGATACGCGTGGGTATCAACGCGGAGTTGAGCAGGGGTTGATTGCGTTGTGCAAGGCCAGCCGCGGACGGGCACTTGTTCTGTTCACTTCGTATGCACAACTGCGCCAGACTCATCAGGCGATCGCTGCGCCGCTGGCGCGGGCGGGGGTCACCGTATTCGAGCAGGGCGAGGGCGCCTCGCGCCACTCATTACTCGAATCCTTTCGCGCCAGCGATCAAGCCGTACTGCTTGGCACACGTTCCTTCTGGGAGGGTGTGGATGTTCCCGGTCAGGCGCTTTCGGTCGTGGCGATTGTGCGCCTGCCGTTTTCCGTGCCCAGCGACCCCATCGTGGCCGCCCGCTCCGAAACCTTCGATGACTCGTTCTCGGAATACTCGCTGCCGGAGGCCATCCTGCGTTTCCGCCAGGGGTTCGGGCGGTTAATTCGCACGCGCACCGACCGCGGGTTGGCCGTCGTGTTCGATCGGCGGATCCTCACCAAATCCTACGGCCGCTATTTCACTAATTCGCTGCCGGACTGCAAGATCGAACAAGGCACACTGCGCGACTTGCCGCAACGCGCGCAGTTGTGGCTGGGCGGGTGATCGTGATGTCGGCAGGGTCGATGGCCCTCAGCGGAGACGACAAAGCAGGCATCCGATGAGCGTCGTCAAGAACCGCTCGTGGCTGCGCACGACCTCATTCGCGGCTCTCGGCAGCGGATTGATGCTGCTGGCAGTGGCTGGAGCCGTAGGCCTCGGGCGCCTGTCCAGTTCACAAGAGCAGCCCTCGGCCGTACCCATCGATGCCGATTACCCTGCGCCGGAGTTGAGCTTTGTCGATCTCGCCGATCGGCGAGGGGCCCTTTCGGACTTCCGAGGCCAGGTGGTTCTGGTCAACCTTTGGGCAACCTGGTGTCCGCCGTGTCTTGCGGAAATGCCGGTGCTTGCGGCGGCCGCCCGCGACCATGCCTCGCAAGGGTTGGTGGTGCTGGCCCTCAACCAAGGTGAATCGCGACCAGTAGTGAGCGACTTTGTCGAGCGCTCCGGTCTGGCATTGGTCGTTGGGCTCGACCCGCAGGAGGAGGCCATGCGCCTGCTGCGCACGTCGGCGCTGCCTTCTTCTTACTTGGTGGATGCGCAGGGCCAAGTGCGCCTGGCGTGGCTCGGGGCTATCGACCGGGACCACCTGGAAGCTGCATTGGCCCGCGTGGGGGATGTGGGAGGCGTACCGTGAATGCCGCCGCAGTCTGGAAGAGCGGTCTCTCGTTTGAAGGGACGGCCGATTCGGGGTTTCGCATCCCGCTCGGGGCTGCCGCCGACGTGGGTGGGGCCGAGGACGGGTTCCGCCCGATGGAGCTCATGGCCCTCAGCTTGGCCGGGTGCACGGCAATGGATGTAATTTCCATTCTGCACAGGAAGCAGCAGGCGGTCACGGCCTTCGAGGTGCGGGTGGAGGGTCAGCGCGCCGCCGAACATCCGAAGATCTTCACGCACATGGTGATCGAGTATCGCGTGCGCGGACATGGCATCGACCCGCAGGCCGTGCACCGGGCAGTGGCGCTCTCGCGGGACAAGTATTGCCCGGCCCAGGGTATGCTTGCCAAGGTCGTGCCGATCGAGCACCGCGTGGTCATCGAGCAGGATCCGCCGGGTGGTTAGATCGGCAGGGAGGGGTAAGCACGGCGTGAATCCCAGGGGCTTCGTGCGATGGCCGAACGTCTGCTGATCACGGGCGCGACCGGCTTCATCGGGCGGGCCATCTGCCAGGTCCTTTCGCGGCGGGGCTACGAGTTGCGCCTTCTTCTCCGGCCCTCGCGATCCATCCGGGGTCTTCCGCCGGGGCGCTCGGAGGTCGCGGTCGCCTCGCTTTCCGATGCCCGCTCTCTGCGGGCGGCGTTGGTGGGAGTCCAGACCATCATTCACCTGGCCTCGGCCGAAGGCGAGCGCCGGCGGCGCGACCTGCTTGCCACGGATGTGGAAGGAACGGCGCAGCTTGTCGAGCAGGCTCGCCTGGCCGGCGTGCGGCGAGTGGTCTACCTCAGCCACATCGGTGCCAGCCGCATCTCGGCCTTCCCCTTCCTCCAGGCCAAGGGTATCGCCGAACACATCCTACTCGAGAGCGGCCTGCCCACCTGTATCTTGCGCACCTCCTCGGTTTTCGGCCCCGAGGATTCATTCACCAATGTGATCGCGATGGCCGCCAGCGCCATGCCGGTGGCGTTCTTCGTGCCACAGGGCCAGCCTCTGCTGCAGCCGTTGTGGGTGGGTGACCTGGTTGCGGCGATCGACCTCGCGCTGCAGCAGGAGATAGGCTTTGGGCAGGTGCTCTCGATCGGGGGACCCGAGCACCTCACGATTGACGAAGTAGTGCAAACGGTGTTGGCCGCGTGCCGCCGCTCGCGAGTTCTAGTGCGGGTGTGGCCGCCCTACCTGCGCCTGGGCGCCGCCGTGCTTGACGCTCTCCTGCCGTACTCGCCGCTGACTCCTTACTGGGTCGACTACCTCGCCGTGAACCGCACGTGTGAGGCGAATGCGTTGGCGCGCTGGTTCGGCATTCGCCCGGCCCGGCTGGCGGATCGGCTCGACTACTTGCGCCATGGTCGAGGCCTGCGTGGGCTGATGCGTTTCATCTGGCGCGGTCCGCTGACCCTCTCCGCTGGATGAGCTGCGGGTCCCTGCCCGCCGGTTGACAAGCGAAGCCTCCGCCCCCACAATGTGAGACCGGCACACCTCCCAAACCCCGGTGCGCCGCGAAATGAAGCTGGGAAGGATCCAGGCATGCGACTTGAATCGATCGAACTCCATCACATCCGCATGCCCCTGCGCGAGCCGTTCGAAACCTCTTTCGGTGTCACTCGTGAGCGGGAGGCGGTGTTGGTTCGAGCCTGCGCCCGGGGTGCGGACGGCTGGGGCGAGTGTGTTGCCGGCCAGCGGCCAGATTTCTCCTATGAGACCACCAGCACGGTGTGGCACGTGCTGACCGACTTTCTTATCCCCGCTGCCCTTGCGACCGAAGTGGAGGAACCACAACAACTTCGGCGGGTGCTGGACGGAGCTCGCGGGCATCCCATGGCCAAAGCCGGGCTTGAGGCCGCAGTGTGGGATTTGTTCGCGAAGCAGGCCGGGCAATCGTTGGCCCAATACCTGGGTGGAACGGGCGACCGGGTAACGGTGGGTGTCTCCATCGGTATCCAAGAAAGCACGCCCGCGTTGCTGCAGGCCGTGGAAGAGTACGTGCGCCGCGGGTACGCCCGGGTCAAGGTCAAAATCAAACCCGGCCGAGACGTCGAGGAGGTGCGTGCTCTGCGCAAGGCGTTCCCGGGGCTCGCCCTGCAGGTGGACGCGAACGCAGGCTATTCGCTTTCGGACCTGCCGGTGTTCAAAGCGCTCGACGAATTGGACTTGGCGATGATCGAGCAGCCGCTGGGGGCGACGGAACTGACCGATCACAGTCGACTGCAGGCCCAACTGCGGACGCCGGTCTGCCTGGACGAAAGCATCGGCGATGCCGCCAGTGCCGGGGCCGCACTCGATGTGGGCGCCTGCCGCATCATCAACATAAAGCCCGCCCGAGTCGGAGGTTTGGGTGAGGCGCGCCGCATCCACGATCTGTGCGCGCAGCGCACCGTTCCGGTATGGTGCGGTGGCATGCTCGAAACGGGGATCGGGCGCGCGGCCAGTGTCGCTCTGGCCACGCTGCCCAACTTCCGGCTGCCGGGGGACCTTTCGGCTTCAGATCGATACTACGCCGAAGACTTGATCGAGCAGCCGTTCGTGCTAAACAGCGACAGCACGCTAACCGTCCCTACCGGACCGGGGATCGGCGTCGACCTGCGATGGGATCGGCTGCGTCGGGCCACGCTGCGGCGTGCCCTTCTCAGGGCGTAAGCCACTGCACCGCGTAAGCGCCGGCGAAGGCGAACGCTAGCATCTTGAGCGTCTTGCCGATCCAACAATAAAAAAGGAACTTCTGCACGGGCATCCGCAGGATGCCCGCCATGATTCCTGCCACGTCGAACACCGGATTGGGGATAAACGCCAGCACCAGGATCGTCAAGGCCCCGTAGCGGCGCATCAGTTGTTCCAGGCGCTCGACGCGTGATGATCGCTCGAGCACCGCGCGCCCGGAGAACCCCGCCAGGTATCCGGAGAGTTCGCCCAGCGCCGCGCCCGCCCCGGCTGCCAATGCCACCGGTAACGGGGGAAACACCGCTCCCATGCTGAAGACGAATGCCACGCCCGGCGCGGGCAAGAAAAGGGTGGCGTTGGCGAGAATCGAGAGCAGGAAGATACCGGGGTAGCCGTACACCGCCAATTGCGCGGCGCGGTCGCGAATCGAGAAGATGTAGAGCGTAATGCCGACAACGGCCGCCAGGCTGAGCAGGCGCGCCACGGTCAGCCAGATGCCGCTTAGGCCCTTGCGGGTCTTCGCCGGGCCAGTCCTTCGCGCCGGTGTTGGAGCTTTGGAATTGGCTGGGTTGTGGCGGGTGGTCATGGTTGAACGGTCGTTGTGCGTACCCACCGAGCCCCTGCGGCTTCACACGCGGCCCGAATGGCCGCGGCCAGGTGTGGCTCCCCCAGCGCAATGATGTTCCCCCCCATGCCCGCGCCCGTGAGTTTGGCACCCAGCGCGCCGGCATGGCGCGCGGCGTGCGCGATTCGCTCGAGCCCAGCGGTGGAAACCCCGAGCCTCTCGAGCACGTCCTGATTGCGGTTCATCAGAACGCCGACCTGCGCCAAGTCACCTTGCGCCAGCGCCCTCAGCGACTGACTCGCGCAGGCCCCCATCTCATCGAACAGGCGCTCGAAGGTGGGCGTATCCCGTTGCCACGCATCGCGCACAGCCCCGACAGCAACGCGCGTCTCGCTGCGCACTCCGCTGTCGGCGATCGTTAGGTCGAATGGGGCACCGAGATCTAACGGTTGCGGTGGTGTGCCGCGGATGAAGAGAATCGGTCGCTCGAGGGCGATGACTGAGTTGTCTATGCCGGAAGGCGTGCCGTGATAGACGGCTTCCGCCTCGAAAACGATGGCCGAGACCTGTGCCGGAGCGAGGTCGATGCCGTGCGCGGAAGCCAATGCCCGCACGATGGCTGTGGTCACGGCCGCGCCGGAGCCGAGCCCGGAGGCCACCGGGATTCCGGAGGTGATGCGCAGCGTGCCCTTGCGCACTTCGAGGCCCAGCCGCTCGCAGACAATTCGCAGTGTCTCCCTGAGCGGGTGGCCAGCGGACAGCGCCGCGAGGGGCGAGGTCACTCCGATCTCAGGCGCGTCGAGCGAAAGGGGGGAGGTTCCAGGCAGGTATTCGGCGCGGGCGCGAAGGCCGGGCAGGGGAAGCGCCACGGCCGGGCGCCCGTAGACGACCGCGTGCTCGCCGAACAAGATGACTTTGGCGCACGCGGTGGCCGAGCAACTCATCGTTGGAGGTAGAGAATGCCCATGGCGGAGACCGCCCACAACACCACGCCGGCCTGCAGCGGGCGATCCATCATGACGATTTCCTCGGGCGCACCGCCAGCCTTTTCCACCTGGATGAGGTACAGGTAGCGGAAGATGCTGTACACCACAAAGGGCACGGTCAGCATCATCGAATGATTGGCGGGCAAGTTAGGCGCCGAAAACGTATACAGCGAGTAGGCGACGATCGTCGCCGCCGACACGATTTGAATGTAGCTGTCGAGCAAGGGGATGGTGTAACCATCCAGCACGCGGCGGTGATTGGAGGCGTCGTCGACCAACAACGCCAGCTCGGCGCGGCGCTTTCCGAAGCTGATGTACAGCGCGAGCAGGATCGTGCATACGTACAGCCACGGCGAAAACCGTTCGACCTTTATCAAGGTCACCCCGGCCGCCACGCGGATGACAAACCCCGCGGCCACCGTCAAGGCATCGACGATCGGCACGTGCTTGAGCGCCAAGGAATAGGCCAGGTTGAGCAGCAAGTAGCCGAAAACAAGCCATCCGAGGGTCGGGTTCAACAAGAACGCCAGGGCGACGCAGAGCGGGCCGAGCACGGCCGACACGGCCAGCGCCAGAGCCACCGAGATCTCGCCCGCGGCGATCGGCCGCTTGCGCTTATCGGGGTGCAGCCGGTCCTGGTTGCGGTCGGCGACGTCGTTGATAAGATAGACCACGCCCGACGCGAGGCACAGCAGCACGAACCCGCCCGTGGTCCTCAACAGTGCATCCAGGTGCAGTATTTGTCGGTCGAAGCCGAGCGCGGCGAAGATGAAGATGTTCTTCGGCCACTGACGCGGCCGCATGCTTTTGACCAGGAGGCGCAACGTCTGCATGCTAGACCTCCTCGATCAGTCGCGCCAGCACCTGACGGACGGAGGCCGCCCGCGTACCGACGCACGGCAATGCGGCGCCCTCCGCTCCGGGCGCCACCGCCTGCTGCACCGTGCGCAGCGAGGCGGCCCCGGGGATGTCCTGCTTGTTGGCCGCCACCATGAAGGGGACTCCGAGCGCGGCAAACCGCGCGAGAAGCTCGCGCGCACCGTCGAAGCTTTCGGGCGCGGTCGAATCCACAACCAACAGCACCGCATCGGTTTCCGCGGAGAGGATATCCCACATGAAATCGAATCGCTCCTGGCCGGGTGTGCCGGTCATGTGTACCACAGTGTCACCCAGCGTGACCCGGCCGTAATCCATGGCCACGGTGGTATGGTCCTTGCCGTCACCGCCCGCGCGAGTCAACCGCCGCTCGGTGGAGACGACCTCGATTTCGGAAATGGTCTTCACCAGGCGCGATTTGCCCGCTCCAAAAGGTCCGGTCACGAGCACCTTGACGTGTCGGGTCATTCCTGCTCACTTCTCAGCCGGAGGTGCCGCGGCGCTGTCCACGCGACGGAAATCGAAAAACCGGTATCCCACACCGTGCTCGGTGAGAATGTAGACCGGGTGGGGGGGATCCTTTTCGAGCTTCTGCCGCAGATAGTTGATGTACAGGCGCAGGTAATGCGTCTCGCCGCGGTATTCATACCCCCACACTTTGGCCAGCAGCTGGTCGTGGGGCACCACCCAACCCGCGTTCTGCACCAAATGATAAAGCAAGCGGAATTCGGTCGGACGCAAGCGCACCAGCTTCCCCTCGACCCACACTTCGCGCCGGTCGAAATCCAGGCGCAACCGGTCGTCAATGACCAGCGGGCCGGTCGCGCCGAGCTGCGGGCTCTCCAGCCGGCGCAACACGGCGCGGATGCGGCTGACGAGTTCGCGCGGGCTGAAAGGTTTGGTGACGTAATCGTCGGCACCCATCTCGAGGCCGCGCACGCGCTCGTTCTCCTCGCCCTTGGCTGTGACCATGATGACCGGCACGTTGGAGAACTCGCGCATCATTCCCAGCACTTCGAAGCCGTCCATGTCGGGCAGCATCACGTCCAGCAGCACCAGGTCGGGCAGGTCGTTGCGCAGCCGCTCGAGCGCCTGCGTGCCGTTCTGCGCCTCCGAAACCTGGAAGCCGTCGTGCTCCAGGTTCAGGCGGATGAAGCGAACCATGCGCGGTTCGTCATCGACCACCAAGATGCGCCGGCGCGGAGTTGGAGGCATCGTGCTACTCGCGCACAAACGTCACCAGCCGCTCCTCGGCCTCGCCCGGCAGCACCTCGATGAAGGCGACCCGGCTGGCGGCCCAAATCACGGTGGAGACGTTCTCCTGCAAGTAGGGCAGGTCCTTTCCGTCGCGCCGGCGCGGGTGATGGACGGTGAGGAAGGTGGCCGTGGCAGGCGGCATGTCGTCCATCTCCGCCATCACCGCCTCCTCGTTGACCAGATGCACCAGCACGGTGATCGACATCCGCGCCTCCGGGGCTAGACCTTGCGGAACACCTGGACCTTGAGGCTGCCCAGGCTGATCGTATCGTTCTCACTGAGGGGCATGGGTCTCTCGGGGGTCAAACGCGTGCCGTTGAGGAAGGTGCCGTTGGCACTCCCCAGGTCTACCACCATAAGCGAATCCCCCTCGTAGCGCAGGTGGCAGTGCAGCCGTGAGACGCCCTTCTCGTGGGCACCGTAGCGGTTGAGGTCGATATCTGGCAGGATGGCCTGGGTCGGTTCCGCCCGGCCCAGAATGTAGTCCTGCTGGCCGCGCAGCGGAATTGCAACCGTACTGCCCATCACCCGCACCGCGATCGCATCCTGCCGGGTGAGCATCGCCGGGCCCTGCGTTTGGCGAGGCTTGGTGGTGATTTCTTCGACCTCGTCGACCGGCAAGGAGACGGTCGGTGAGGCGGCGTCCTCATCCACCATCAACCCGCACTCGGGGCAGAAGAGCGTGCCCAAAAAGAGGGAGGCTTTGCAGCGCTGGCAGGTGATCATCGCGGCCCCTCCGCGTGCGCTTCGAGCAGCGCGCGCGTCCCGTACTTCACTCGCTTTTGCCCGCGCTCGGTCAGCTTGTGATCCTGGGCCAACGCTTCAGCCTCGGCGATCACCGACTGCGCAAGTTCTCCTTGCCCGATCTCCAACAGCTGGGTCGCCAGACGGTTGAGCCGCCGCGTGCCGAGTTCGGAGTCACCCGAACGTGCGTCGGCCAGCGCCTTCTCCTGCAAATGATACAGGTTCACG
>Ga0315277_10001953_pt1 | contig 29125 bp, 40 predicted proteins | sample YL17G05_15_MG_FD_203695 | JGI IMG/M metagenome (GOLD analysis project Ga0315277, IMG submission 203695) | Sediment microbial communities from Yellowstone Lake, YNP, Wyoming, USA - YL17G05_15 | ecosystem: Environmental > Aquatic > Freshwater > Lake > Sediment | place: USA: Wyoming | collected... | reverse complement strand
CTTTTTATTTCTATTTTTCTCATATTTAAGCTAGCTATAGCTAGCTTAAAATCTTTATGGTGATGCAGTATATAGGTTAATTTTAGCTAGAAATCAGGAATTTGCCTTTATAGTTGCATAAACCCTATATTCATCTATATTTTTATGACAAACCATAATCTAATGCCGGGAAAAATTGTGCAGCCACCAAGGAGATATAGTACACCTGCCGCACTTTACGCTGCTGCAGCTTTAGTTGTATTAACTGTCGGTGCCACGCCTTCTTCTGAAGAGCCTGGAGCAATGTTTCGTGCATATAAATCTGGAATAGATTTTATAGACAGACATCCTGGAATTAAAGATACTAGAATTGGAAGAAAAGTTAGAAAGGGATTAGTTGATTTAGCAATTGGCAATGCTTTATCTGCCGGAAGAAACACACCAAGGCAAGATATTCCAATAGGCAGAGAGCCTATAGCTGTAATGGTCATAGATGAAAATAAAGATTCGGCAACACCTTATCAAGATATTGTAGATTTAGGGCCTTATGGAAGTTCAAGTAATAATTTTTGATTCTAAAGTCCAGTTGAGCCAAAAGCTCCTTCTCCTCTTTCTGTCTCGCTTAATTCCTTAACTTCTTTTACTTCTGCTGTAACAATCGGCTGAATCAGCAACTGCGCAATTTTCTGCCCTTTCTTAATCTCGTAATTTTCAGAAGAGGTATTAAGCATTATGACTTTATATTCCCCCCGATAAGTGTGCTCTATAACTCCCCCCATTGTCTCAATTCCTTTGGCAGCAATGCCTGACTTGTCCCATATCAAAGCAACGTATCCTTTTTCAAATTCAGTCGATATGCCAGTAGAAACAAGTTTTCTCTCCCCAGGCTTTAAAACAACATCCTCGCAAGAAAAAAGGTCAAGCCCAGCATCTCCTGCATGCGCATAGCTTGGAAGTTTTGCTTCAGAATTAAGCTTTTTTACTTTAAGTTGCATTTTTAAGCAGCCATCCTGGCATACTTAACTATCTCGTCTTCAATAAGTTCTGCGCCCCTATCAAAATATCCGAATAATCTTGCAGGAGGATTAAAGTAGTCAAACTGCCCTAAAGCTGCCCGGTATCTTTGAGTCATTCTATAAAATCTTTCATGATTTTCCCTTGTTGCAGGTCTTTCAAGTAAAGCGGTCATTGCTCCAAGTGTTCTTTCCAATCTTGTTATGTTGGGTTGTTTTTTCATCTTTAATATCATCTTCCTGGTTTCCCTTCACACCCGCTGTAATCCGGAGTTTTGCAGCTAGGGCATAGATCTCCACAAAACTTAGGCAGAAAGACATTGCCGCATACAGTACAGAGTTTTCCACTTGAAGGATCTTCATTTCCATTCTCTCCATTTGCCTCTTTCGCTTTTTCAACTGCTGCTTGCACCACCTGTTCTAGCCCATTATCCAATCCATGAGCTGCCACAGCATTTTCATCTTTCCCTATAAATCTATCTTCCATCCATGTGAAAATATAGTCGATGAGGCTCTTAGCAAAAGGAATATCTTTGTTAGAAGTCATTCCTGAAGGTTCGAATCTTGCATGCCTGAATTTATCACAAAGAGCTTTAAGTGGGACTCCATATTGGAGGGTCATAGAAGTGCATGTTCCAATAACATCCATTAACCCTCCAACAGTGCTACCTTCTTTTGCCATTGTAATAAATAACTCTCCAGGTGTTCCATCTTTGTATAATCCAACAGTCAAATATCCTTCATGTCCAGCAACTGAAAATTTATGAGTTATCGAATTTCTTGTATCTGGGAGCCTTCTTCTATAAGGCTGTGGCCGATCTCCCACTTTTCCTTCTAATCCTTTGCCAGTAGATAGGGGCTGTCCAAGTTTGGTCCCATCTCTATAAATAGCAACTGCTTTTAATCCAAGTCTCCAACCTTCCGTATAAAGTTCTTCTATTTCCTGAGGTGTTGCATCTTTATTGACATTAACTGTTTTTGAGATTGCTCCTGAAATAAAAGGTTGAACAGCAGCCATCATTCTTAAATGGCTTCTTGCAGAAAGATACCTTTTTCCTTGAGCAGGTTTAAATGCGCAATCAAATATCGGAAGATGTTCTTCTCTCATATGCGGAGCCCCCTCTAGTGTTTCATGCCCGTCTAAATAATAAAGAATATCATTTATTTGGTCTTCCTTGTAGCTTAGTTTTCCTAAGGTTTTCTTTTTATCCTTAGCTTTCATGACTTTATCATGATGTTCTTGCCTTATATGCGGAGCCCCTTCAAGACTCTGATGCCCTACCATATATACACTAATATCGTTTATTTGACCTTCCTTGTATCCGAGAGATTTAAGGGCGCCAGGGACTGCTTTATTAACTATCTTCAACATTCCCCCGCCAGCAAGAAGTTTGTATTTTACCAGTGCGACATCTGGCTCAACTCCAGTAGTATCACAGTCCATCATAAATGCAATTGTTCCTGTTGGAGCAAGAACTGTTGCTTGGGCGTTTCTAAATCCGTACTTTCTTCCAAGTCTTAAAGCACTTGCCCATCTTCTATCTGCCTCTTCTTTAATTTCCCTAAGATTCTTTGGTATTTTACTTGTATCTATTTGGGCAGAAGCTTCTTTATGCATTTCAATGACTTTTAACATAGGCTCTCTGTTATTTTCAAATTCTTCAAAAGCCCCAAGTCTTTGAGCCATCCTGGCTGATTCTTCATACACCGAAGCAGTCATTAAAGAAGTTATAGCAGCAGCAAGGCTTCTTGCTTCATCAGAATCGTAGGAAAGACCAGATTGCATTACTAATGATCCTAAATCAGCGTAACCCATCCCAAGGGGACGGTATCTGTGGGAATGTTCTGCAATTCTTTTTTCAGGAAAACTTGAAAAATCATATAATAAATCCTGGGCGCGAGCTGTTGTCTGAACTGCCCTAACAAATGACTGAACATCAAAACTTCCGTCTTCTTTTCTATATTTAGTCAGCCGGTGAGAAGCAAGATTGCATGAGCTATCATCTAAAAACATATATTCTGAACAAGGATTTGATGCATTGATAGGCCCGGAATTTGGACAAGTATGCCATCTATTGATTGTATCATGGAACTGAATCCCAGGATCACCGCACTCATGAGCGCCTCTTGCTATATCTTTAAATAATGCTTTAGCAGAGTATTCTGGCATCTGGTCATCTAGCTCTTTGCTATGGATTGCATGAGTTTTCCATTTCCCATCAGCTTCAACAGCCCGCATAAACTCATCAGTAATACGTACAGAGAGGTTTGCATTTTGATACGCAACTACATCTGAAGCATCGTCAGGACTCATTCCAGCTGCAACTAGGTTCCTGGCAATTTCTTCCTGCTCTCTTTTTGCGTTAATAAATTCGTAAATATCCGGGTGGTCTATTCTTAATGAATTCATCTTAGCCGCCCTTCTGGTCTTTCCGCCGGATTTAACAATTGCAGCAACCCTATCATAAAATCTTAGATAAGCCAGAGGCCCAGAAGGTTTCCCTCCACCTGAAAGTTTTTCTCTGGAACTTCTTAATGTAGAAAGGTCAGTTCCTGTTCCAGAACCTTGCTTGAATAACATAGCTTCACTTACTGCTAGCCTCATGATATCTTCCATGGTATCGTCTAAACTTTGTATAAAGCAGGCAGAAGTTTGTGGGTATTTGTGATATTCTCCTTCTGGAATTGGGATAGCCTCTCCTTTTTTAACCTTGAAGTTTGCAGGACCCATCTCTGTTTGAAGAGTAACTTCCATATCCCTATCGGCGATAATCCATCCTTTTTTTCTTTTAGTCGTTTTCCTAGACTCATATTTATCAGTGCCAACATTAAACTCTACAGGAGAATTAAAAGCCATTCTTTGGTCTAACATTAAGTAAGCTATTTCGTCTCTAAATATCCCCTCATCTTTTTGACTAATATACCCTTGTTTTACTCCTTGCTGTGCTATTGTTCCAGCAATTCTTTCAATAAGCTGTTTAGCGGAGTGCTCTCTTTCTTCAGTTCCTTGTTCCCCATAAAGATATTTTGAAGCAACAATCCTTCTACTTTGTTCACTAAAATAATCTGGAAAACTAACACCTGGTTGTTCAAATACTGCTTTGCCTCCCTCATTTGCTATTCTAACATCTGCTGTCGTCCAATTAACGTTATCATAAACACTCCCCTTTAGGCCTCTTGTAAAATATCTGCTAACAGGCAGGGCGTATGCGCCATCTCCTCCTCTAGCTTGCATTTTCCTACCTCCGGCCACCTTACTTTTAGTTACCATCTCACTCCACCTCCTTTATCTCTTTTTTAAAGTGTCGGAAATTCTCTTTAACTTTGGATTTCCGAGCACTCTCAGGAAAGTCATCTATTATGACTTTCCTGAAGTCGGTTATATCTTTGAATTCCCTATAAACAGAAGCAAAGCGGATATATGCAACTTTATCGAGCTTTTTCAGCTCTTTCATAACTAACTCTCCGATAACGCTGCTCTCTACCTCTTTTCCTTTAATCTTGTCTCTTATCTTCCTTTCAATCTCGCTCACTACACTATCGATTTTTTCAGTTTCAATAGGCCTTTTTTCGCATGCTTTTTCAATTCCCATCCTTAATTTCTCCCGCGAAAAAGGCTCTCTTGATTTGTCTTTTTTAATTACAATAAAATTAGGCTCTTCAACTCTTTCATAGGTTGTGAATCTTTTTTTGCATTTCAGGCATTCTCTTCTTCTCCTGGTCTCCCCCTGGCTGTCTCGCTTGTCTGTTACCTTTGTTTCGCCTTCGCAAAAAATACATTTCATTTTGGCACCCTTTGTAACCTATTGTATAATTGCAACTTTAGAGTAAATACAATATGTTGTACCTTTTTTTGTTGTTTATACAATCTGCAGTAGCATACAAAAAACAGGACTATTTAAAACTTTATATTCTTGAGTATATATGTTGGGATATAAAGTTTCCAAAAATTCTTTAGAATTTTTTAGGATATTTCTGTAGCAAAACATATGCTTTAAAACGCAACTGCCAATTACTTGTCGAAGCATTTCACTCATGTTTTGTAATATATGCTTTCGATAAACCCTTTTTCAAACCATATTTCACAACATTTATAAAGGAATATTTCTTTATTCTTTAAATCAAAAAGTCGCTCTAGTTTGTTGCGACTTTAGGATGCTCAGAAATGCACTAAAGCAAAGAGCATTTCTGACATAAAAGAGGAAAATAAAAATGGTAGATACAAGCGCACTCACAAGCATCCTTGGAGAAGGAATATCAAGCATTCCTGTAGAACTGCTAGTGATACTGATAATCGCTATTATCTGGAAACTAGTCTGGTACGGCTTGGCTTTGTACAAGTCCATTGAGAGAAAGCACATAGTCTGGTTTACTGTGCTATTCGTATGCTCTTTTGTCTTGAACGATTTGGGTCTAGTTGCCATAATCTATCTGTTGCTTCATAAGAAGTCAGAACCTAGAGCCCCTGCAGCGAAAAAGAAGAGTAGAAGGTAATATTCAATTGTTAAAAGGAGGTAAAAAAGAAAATGCCAAGAAAAAAGGAGATACGAAAGGAAGTTAAAAAATCCTTTGGTAAGCTGATAAGCATCCTTGGATGGGTTACTGGAGTAATCGTTGCCCTAGCAGTAGGTTTTAGCATGGCAAACGGAACTTTAAGCGTACCTTGGATTCAGCCAATAGTGCCTTTGGCAGGGTGGATTGTTGTTATCTTAACAATAATCGGGGCAATAATGGCTATCATAGATGCGTTTAGGTAGGTTTATTTTTTATTTTTTATCTAATTCTTATATTGTCAAAAATCCTATTCTGAATCCGTGGGATTTTTGAGCACTGTCAGAAATTGACGTATACATTTAAAATTTCTGAAGTCTTAATTTTATGTTTCCGAGGGAGACAGATATGTTTATAAATGGAATATTCCTTTTATCCCGTCAAAAAAATGGTGCAGCTCAAAACAGGTACACTCAATTTTGGATCTGAAGGAAAAAGAAGAAATTTTGGCAGAAGAGGGGAGCATAAGGCAGTATGCGATGAATGCGGGCAGGAGTGCCTTGTTTATCAGGCATATACAAAAGGCAAGCCCATCTTATGCAAAAAATGCAAAGAAAAAAAGGAAAAAGAAGTATTCGGCAGATTTTAATTTTTAGGAAATCTATTTTTTCTCCTTAATAATCTGGCTTCTTTCCTTAGTAAGCTCTTCTTATCTAGCCTCTTCTTTGTTTTTTGCATCAGCAATTTTACCTCGTCCATTAATCTTTTTTTTCTTATTAGAAGAGCGCCTTCAATTAATATTACAATTGTGGATATTATCAACCCTATTATCTGGTAGAAAGTTGAAACAGTGCCAAGGTAAGCGACAAAAAATGCAAGCGGAGCATATCCTATTAAAGTGGCAAGTACATAAGTGCTTTTCTTTATGTTTGTGAATAATCCAAAAGCATAGCTGATAATATCGATAGGCATGAAAAGCCTCAGAAGTACAACATTTAGAAAAATATGTTCTGTAGGAATTATTTTCTCGTATTTTTCTAATTTTTCAAGGGAAATCATCTTTCTTATTAATAGCTTCCCGTATTTTTGCGAGATAATAAGAACAACAAATGCCCCAAGAGTCCAGCCAATTAAAGTATAGATTGCAGCTTGCCACCATCCGACCACTTCCGAAGCAATAGGAATCAGCGGCATGGTATTGATTGGGGCAACTACTGCTTCTAGAACAAGAATTGAGATATAAATTATAATGCCAAGAAAGAGATTCTTAGAAAAAAAGTTTAGATTAATTAATTTATTTTGGGCAACATAAGAAATAATTATAAAAATTGCAACTACTCCGACTAACAAAATTCCTGCTTTTATGCCCTCTTTTGTAGACTTTTTCATAGGTTTATTAAACTAAAAATGTTGAAATAAATAATAACAAGGCAATTGCTAATGCAATAAAATATACTGGCTTGCTCCATTGATAAACATCTCTTCCATCAAAAGGCTTTGCTGGAATAAGGTTAAATGCAGCCAAAAGCGAGTTGATCATAAGCCCGTAGTAAAATAATCCTAAAAGCCCTTCTTTATAAAGTAAAAATCCCGGAAAAAATAATAGCGCAAGAATAATGTTTGTTAAAGGCCCTGCTAATGCTATCTTGCCTCTTTTTTCCATGCTTAAGGGCCTGTAAGTTTTGCTTATAACTGCCCCTGGAGCTGCAAAAATAAATCCAAAAAAAGAGCCGATTAAGGCAATCCATAATCCAGGATAAAAAGCGCGGAATTCTGCCCATAATCCATATTTTTGCGACATCTGTTTATGCATTAACTCATGCAGCAAAAAACTTATTCCAACAGTAACTGCAGAGATGCCGAAAGTAACGATAAATGCGAAACTAAGTGAAAAAAGCTTGCTGATTCCACCATAAAAAAGTATAGCAAAAGCTAGAGAAATCATTAGCCATGCAATAAACAAGTCCTTTATTTCTTTTTGTGAAAATTTCATATAAAAAAGAATCTTGAGAGATATTTAAAACCCACTGTTAACTGATTATTAAATAAAAAAAACGAAAAAAAAACGAAACCTATTTGCTCTTACTTTTTAAATAAGAAGTATATGGTATATAAAGCAGATAACCCCACTAGTAGATACACGATTGCTGCCAACACTGGTATTGATCCAAATATCAAAGCAACTACATCCCAGCCGTAATTAACTGCTGAAAAACTGTTTATTCCAACTAGCCCCCAATTCAGCCCGCCGATTATCAGCAGAACAAGGGCTATCCAGTCCAATGTACTTTTTGCCATTTTCTTTATTTCTTAAATTCAACCTCCTTTCATGTGCTTTATTATATATATTAGGTTTCAACCATTTATAAGTTCTTCTATTTCTAGTTTTGGTATAAGCATAAAATAATATATGCAAAAATATTCATATGAAATAAAATTCATACTACTATTTAAACTTTTCGGTTCTAAGAAACACCAAATAAAATTTTTCTTGCATAAAGTTTAAAAACCATCGATTTCTAGTGTAAAAACAAAAACTCTAAGCAGTTTTTAAAATAAAAGGATGGGTTCGTACTTTAGTTTTGATTTTGGAGAAGATGATTTCTTTAATGGTAATTTTATTGGCGAATTTGAAAAATATTTTCAGGAGATAATAAAAAGAGCATTTCAGGAGTTTGATTTTCAAGGAAATCCAATAGAAATCGATTTTCAGGATAATGGGCAAGAAAAAATGCAAGAGGAAAGAGAACTCTTATTGGAAAACCCAGAAATAGGTGCAAGAGTTTTTCATGTCCCTCTAAGCTATCTTCCTCACGGAAGCTCCTGGAAAGCTCTTGGCATTTATGTTCCATATGAGCATGCAATTTATATTGCAAATAACCTTCCTCCGCGTGTAGAAAAATTTGTTTACTGGCATGAGGTTGCCCACTCTCTTGGAATAATGGATGAAAAAGAAGCAGATAATTTTGCAGCGAAAAAATGCGGATATTATCTTAATTTAGGAATGCCAAGGGGATTTATATTAAGGTATTAACCCTTTTATTCTTTCTAGAATTTTAAATTTTCAGTAGGGAGCATTTCTTGCAGATTTCGTTTCTTGCAGGCTCTCCGCATATTTTGCAGTAAATAATCTTCTCTTTTTGAAATTTCTTGCTTAATTGCGGCAGTATTTTCAGGAAATTCTCAACAATCCTTTCTTTATCTTTTTTATCAAGGGTATTTGAAAACTCTCTTGTCCTTATTCGCAGAGAACTCGCTGCACACGGGCATTTTTCGTAGACAACAGGCAGCTTTTTTATTCTGCTGTACTCTCGAATGTCTTCCTCAGAAACAAAATAAAGCGGCTTTATTCTTGGAACAAATTTCTTATCTTCAACAATTCCTGTTCTAGGACCTCCATTTGCCCCTAACATCAAATTTCCCTGCAAAAAATTCATTATTACTGTCTGCGCCTCATCATCCAAATGATGCCCTGTTACAATTTTAGCTGCTCCAAGCTTTCTTGCCTCTTTGTTCAGCAGCCATTTTTTAACAATCCCACAGACCATACAATTGCTCACCTTAATTTTTTCTTGGACTCCGCATCTTATATTGCACATTCTCATTCCAAATTCTGAATTTATGTCAAGAACGTGCATCTTTATCCCCTCCTTATCGCATAATTCTCTTACTGCTTCTTCGCATCTCTCACTGTAAGACCCTAATCTAAGATTAATATAAAATGCAGAAACATTATATCCTAATTTTTTTAGCAAATACAACGCAACAGAAGAATCTTTTCCACCTGAAGCAGCAACTATAATTTTTTCTTTTTTGTCAAGCAGCTTATATTTTTCAATTGTTTCTTTGACTTTATTTTCTACTTCAGAAATTAATATTTCATTCATGAAACTAAAAAGAAATGTAAGGTTTTTATATCTAAGCCAACTTTAACTTTTCCACAATCTTTTTTTATCCTTGCTCTTTTTAATATATTTTCTAATGACAGAATGCTTAAATACTTTTAACCCTTATAATTAAAATGGCAAAAAGAACACCAAAACCTCAGCAATTCCCAGTATTAGATCTGGATGCAAGGACGGATATGAATTATTTAGAAACCTTGGACAAATGCACAAGCTCAAAGAGAGTTAAAAAAGGAAAAGTTGCAGATTTTGACCCTATAAAAAAATTATTTTCTTTGTTTATACTGTCTTATTTTAAGCAGGATGGTAAGGCATTGTACCTCTCTCCAGAGCTTGCCCCAGCAAAGAAGCGCTCTCTTCCAAAGGACTACAGAGAGATGTGCTTCACTCCAGATGCCTCGCGCATTCGTTATCATATGTCTATTGTTAAAAAAGATGGCTCAAAGGTTGATATGGTGGCTCCGCCGCCGGGAATTTTTGAGCATATTCTCGAGCAAGTCGGTAGTAAATTAGGGCTTATGGACTATAATCCTTATTCAGACAGGGAGCAAAAAGGCACTTTTAATGCCCGATTTGGTGGGAAAGACAATCTTCTAGATTTATATGTTAGGCAAACACGTTATGGCAGAGAGATAGTTGTAAAAAGAGCAAGTTAATTTTCAATTGTTTCTTTGACTTTATTTTCTACGTTTGTGAGAATTTTTTCTTGTTGGTTCATTATTAAATGGTCCTTGGTAATCCCACCAGAAAAAGTCGCCCTGCATGCTCCTAAGAGTATACAACCCTTTTTGGAATCTATACATTGCCCTGATATTCTCGCTTTTTTCCCTGTAAAATCCAATAACATGCCCCCCATTGCCCTGCGAGTCAGACCTTTTATAGTCTTCTTGGAGTTTTTCAAACATAGATCTTAATTTTGAAATTTCTTCTTGCATAAAAAAGGCAAAGAATTGCTGTATTTATAGCTTATGCTTGCCTTAGCATATTCTTATAGACTAATTCATCCCTTCCATTTTTCCACAATCTCTTTGTATCTTTCAGGGGTTCCAGAATCATGCCACTGCCCGTTCCACTTAAATCCGTATAATCTCCCGTCTTCTGCCATCTTTGGAAAAATATGGTTTTCCATCATAGTATATGTTTTCTCTTTTGGAAGATAGTCAAATACAGCAGGGCTTAAGAGATAATATCCTGAATTGAGCCAGTAAGGAGGCTCTCCAATTCTCTTCCTTGCTTCCTCTTTTGGAAGCTTTTCAAAAAATCCTGTAATTCTGTTACCATCTAATTTAACTGCCCCTCCTTTCATACTGTCATCAACAGAAGTTAATGCAATAACTCCCGCTGCATTATTCTCCCTGAAAAAAGAAAACATTCTATTAATATCCAAATCAAATAAGTTGTCTCCATTTATCATTAAAAATGGTTTTTCTGGCTTCCTCATTAAAAACAAAGGCCCTGCAGTCCCAAGCCTGACTTTTTCTTCTGTATAATTTATGTTGACTCCAAATTTCTCTCCCTGCCCAAAATATCCTTTTACCATCTCTGCACCCTGCCCTAATCCCAGGGTTATATTGCTCACGCCATACTTTTTAACTATGTCCATGACATGTTCTGTAAGTGTCTTTCCATTAATTGGAAGAAGCGGCTTTGGCAAGCCATAGGTTAAAGGACGAAGACGGGTTGCTATTCCTCCTGCTATAATAACTGCGGTCTCTATCTCTTCGTTTGTATGGGCTACTTTTTCTATGCTTGTCTGGCAATCAAATACCATTTTTTGAATCAGTTCAAGAAATTCAGAAACTTGGGGATATTTTCCAGAAAATATTTTTGAGCCTTCTTCCTGGCTTATCGAAGGATTAGTTATTTCAAGAAAGCTTGCAGCTGGGAGGGTGTTTTTTAATACCTCAAACATGCTTAATAGAGCCCTGTCAATATTATTAATGTGAAGATTTTCAGCCAGCTTGCTTATTTCCTCTTTAATGTCCGTTGCTAAACAATTTATTGCGTCTATATTAATTTTGCTATATTCAGATCTTTTATCTTCCAATATAATTACTAACTTTTAATGGCCTCATACTTGGTATTATGCCTTCTGTTCCTTTAACTTCTTGAATCTGGGCATGAAGGTGTTCTTTCTGAGAAGCAAATTTTTCATCATTTATCATCATCCTTTCTCCTATCTCACCATATTCTCTTTTTGAGAATAAATAAACATCTCTCATAAACAAGCCCAGTTCTGCTGGATGCTCTGTCATAAACTGTTCATTATTCCAATGCTGGCGAGGAATGGCAATTACAATATCTGAATAATAACTAGAGTAATCTTTTATAGGATTTACAAAGAGAGTATTTTTCCATACGCCTCTAACTATTTCTGAAGTGCCGTCAGCAAACCTATACTTTATTCCCCTGATTATTATCTCATGAAGCTTTCCATCCGAATCCTCAATTGCTAAATGGTCCTCCCACGGTTCACATCCCGCAGATGGACCCGATATTTTATCAACCAGCTTGCACAATCTGCAGTCTTCCCGGTTGTTTGTTTTCCTTTTCATTATTATTCATAATCACATTTAATATAAAAATACTAACTTTATCCGACGATATACTACTATTTTTAAGAAAAATACTACTTTTTCCCACTAATTTTTTAGACGGGAAAGAATAAAAATCAACTAAATTCCTACTTTATCCTACCTTAGTAGGATTTATATAGTTCTTTAGCTTAAAAGATGTATGAAAGAAAAAATTTCAATTACTATTAATGACAAAATATTAAGGGACGTAGACTCTATAGTTGATAATATAGTAATAAGAAACAGGTCGCAGGCCATAGAGTCGCTCATAGAAAAAGCGCTAAAAGAAAACAGGATTGCAGTAATTTTAGCAGGAGAAGGTAGGCCTGAAAAAGGAAAAAATGAGCATAGATATGCGTTTAAGATAAACGGGATGACAATCATAGAAAAGATAATAAGAAGACTAAACGATTCTGGCTTTAAAACAATTTATATCGTAGCAGATCATGAAGCTTTGACAAATATTTTTAAAATAGTTGGAGATGGCTCTGATTATGGAGTAAAAATTGAATTTATTAATGAAGAATTTCTCCAAGGTTCTGCAGCTGCTTTAAAATTATTAAAAAAGCAAGTTAAAACAACTTTTTTAGTTGTTTTTCATGATATTGTCTTAGATGATATTGACTTATTAGAACTATGGAAGCTGCATTTAAATGAAAAGGCAATAGCAACGATGCTTATTCATAGTGATATTATCCTTACAAAGTACAAAGAGCGTTACGGGCATGTTACTATGCAAGGAAATAAGATTCTGAATTATGTTGAAAAACCCAAACCATCCAAGCTTAAATCTTCTTTATTTTTTGGAGCAGTTTTTGTTGCTGAGCCAGAACTGTTATCCTATAAGGGCGACAGCCTTGAATACGAGGTTTTTCCAGAACTTGCAAGGAGAGGATTTTTAGGTGGCTTAATAACAAATGCAGAGCATTTAACAATTCACTCAAAAGAAGACTTGGAATATCTAAAGAAAAAATTAAGATAAATTAATTTTTCTTTTTCATATTCTTCTTGCTTTTCTTCTAAGCAGATTAGCGTTAGTCACAACAGTTATTGAAGAAAGAGCCATTGCAAGCTCTGCTACAACTGGATTCAGAGCCCCTGAAATTGCCAGGGGAATCGCAATTACATTGTAAAAAAATGCCCAGAATAAATTTTGCTTTATTTTTGAAAATGTTGCTTTGCTTAAGTTTATTGCTGAAACAACTCCATTTAAAGAGCCTTTGGCTAATATAATATCCCCTGCTTCTATTGCTATGTCGGTTCCTGTTCCCATTGCAATTCCTACATTTGCTTGCTTTAATGCAGGAGCATCGTTTATTCCATCTCCAACAAATGCAACCATTGCTTTTTTCTGAAGCTCAGCAATTTTCCTGCTTTTTTCTTCTGGCAGGACTCTTGCTATAACTTCTTTAATGCCCGCTTGTTTCGCAATTGCATTTGCTGTTCTTTCATTGTCTCCTGTAAGCATTATTGTTTTATAGCCCTGGCTGTTTAGTCTGTTAATTGCCTCTCTTGAATCTTCTTTTATGCTGTCAGCAACCCCAATAATCCCTATTATTTTTTTGTTTTCCGAGACAATCATTGTAGTCAAACCTTTGTCTTCAAACTCTTCTAGTTTGCTTTCCCAGTCTTTTAAGCTTATTTTCCTTTCTTTTATTAAAGCCTCATTTCCAATTGCAATTTTCCTGCTGCCAATATTTCCCTCTACCCCTTTTCCGCTTATAACCTTGAAATTTTTAACATGCAGATGCTTTTTTAATCCTGCTTTTTTTACAATAGCCCTTGCAATTGGATGCTCAGAAAGATTTTCCAGGCTTCCTGCTATTTCAAAAAGATGCTTTCCATTTTTATCTTTTTTATCTGGATAAAAATCTGAAACTTCCATTTTTCCCTTTGTGATTGTCCCTGTTTTGTCAAAAACAATTATCTTAATTTCTTTCATTGTTTGAATTGCTTCTCCCTTTCTTATCAATATTCCCTTTTTAGCCCCTATTCCGCTGCCGACTGTGAGAGAAATTGGAACAGCCAACCCCAAAGCGCAGGGGCAGGCTATAACAAGCACTGATATTGCTATGCCTATGGATTTTCCCAAACCAATATTGGAGAAAAATATCCATCCAAAAAATGTCAGCAGCGAGATTGTGAGTATCGCAGGAACAAAAATATTTGTAACTTTGTCAGCAACTTTTTGTATTGGTATCTTAGAGCTCTGGGTTTCTTCAACCAGCTTTATTATATGCGAGAGAAAAGTGTCTTTTCCTATTTTAGTTGCTTTAACATAGAGTATCCCCTCTTGGTTTATTGTTGCCCCAATAACCGCGCTTTTAATTGTTTTGTCCACAGGAACCGATTCTCCTGTTATCATGCTTTCATCAACCGAGCTATTCCCCCTAACAACTATTCCATCAGCAGGTATTTTTTCACCTGGCTTAACAACCATAATATCCCCAAGAACAACCTCTTCTATGTTTATCTCAAGTTCTTGCTTGTTTCTGATTACTCTTGCTTTTTTAGCTCCAAGTTCCAATAATTTTCTTATTTCACTTGTAGCTTTTCCTCTTGCTTTGCTTTCAATATATTTTCCTGTTATAAAGATAGTCATAATCATTCCAGAAACTCCGGCAAAACTGTCCACTTCAATAAAAAAGCTCAAAATTCCTGTTAAAAAAGCTAAAATTGTTCCTAAGGCAATCAAAGAATCCATTGAAAAATATAATTTCAGAAACCCTCTTAATCCGGATTTTACAGTTGAGAATCCAAAAATAAAAATTATTGGAAAGCTTAATATTAAAAGTAGGATATTCATGCTCTCCATTGAAAATAGCGGCATGCCAAATAACCACTTAGAATACATAAGGAAAATTATCTGAAGAGTAAGAATCCAAGTCCCTATTAGTTTAATCATCCATATTTTCGTTTCATCTTGCTCTTTGTTTGAGACTATCTTTTTATCAGACTCGTACTCAATTCCCCTAAACTTAAAGCCAACCTCTTTAATTGCCCTTTCTATTTCTGATTCTGAAACCTTTTCTTTTAGATTGACAAATGCCTTGCCAGATATAACATTTACATTCTCTACCTCGATATTTTTGTTTTTAGAAAGGCTTCTTGTAACATTAGAGCCGCAGCTGGCACAGTGCATCCCTTCAATATTTATAATAGCTTTTTTCATTTTTTCTGCACTTGTTTAAACAGCCAAAAAATAAGCAGCGCCAAGGCAACTATCCCAAGTATTCCAAATATCCATCCAAAAATCATTCCGCCATAGCCATATGTTCCAGTCATCATGCCTCCAAAACTACAATAGTTATTCGATTGCTGTGCAGAAGCTAGACTAAGCAAACTTATAAAGCTGATTAAAGGCAAATATATTTTTTTAGTGTTCTTCATTTTGTCCTCCTTTCAATTTACAATTTTAGCAGGATACTCTTTGAATATCCCTGTGCTAAGTATGTTTTCTTTAGATATTTTATCGGAGTTATAGTAGACATCAAATAAATTTGGGGCCCTGAAACTTACATTTTCTATGCCCTCTAATTTTTGCATTTCAGATTCTATTAACCCTGCGTGCCCAGAACAGGGAATACTTACCTCAAGAGTTAATTTTGCAGTCTGGCTCTTGCTCCCATTGTTTATGGTACTCCCGGAGGTATTTGTATTATTGCCAATTACATATCCTATAATGGCTATACCAATAACTAATGCTGCTGCAACAATAAAAATATATTTTTTCATTTTTTCTTCCTAAATGTTTGTTTTGATAATTGGAAAAGAGGGGGCAAGAGTGGCAGGCCCCCTCTGATAAGCATAAATCTTTTCATTGGCCACACCCGCAGCCTCCAGAGCCGCCGCAGCTTGCCATTCCGCATCCCCCTCCAGAACCCATGTTGCACCCTGTTGTCGAAGGGGCTGCAGCTTGAACTTGCGCAGTGGTAGCTGTTCCAGATTCAGTCACAATAAAACTGCCATGAAGCATGCCCATTCCACAAGTAAAACTAATCGTTCCAGTTTTATCTGGAGTGAATTCAATAACATTTAAGCCCTGTTTCAAATTTCTGTCAATGCCATACTGATTTAAAACTAATTCCTGGTTACAGCCTGTTAATTGTTTTACATTGACGTTCCATTTTACAGGAACTCCTTTCTTTATAACAAAAGAATTTGGAGAATACCCGGATGCGTCTACATTCATGTTAACTTCCTGGACCCCATTTGTTAAAACTGCCCCTGTTCCATTTTGCGAAGTGCCTATTATTTTTGCGCTTATTGCTGAAATACTATACTGGCTTCCAGTCATTGCTAATCCCCTATTTAACATTATTAACCCTAAAATAAGCACAATTACTGCTGATATTTTTAATATTCTTTTGGTTGTTTTATGGCTAATTGCAGATGCAAAAGTCCCAAAGCCAATCATTATTGGAAGAGTTCCCAGCCCAAAAGCTGCTAATGCTGCCGCGCCCCCAGTAAAGCTTCCAGTACCTGCCGCATAAAGGTACATTGCCTGAAGCGGCCCGCATGCAATGAATAACCCATTCAAAAGCCCGGTGATTATTGGCCTTTTATAAGGGCCTCTTGCACCAGCTGAAGCTTTCGTTGTGAATCTTGTAAGGAACTGGGGATTAATCTGAAACCTCCTGAAAAATTTAATCCCAAACATGCTTAAAGCATAAAATACCATAAATATGCCTGCAAAAATTGCAACCCCTGCCCGCAGCCCAATGCTGAATGCGAATATTCCCCCAATAAATCCAAATATTCCTCCAATTATAGTATAAGATATAACCTTTGCACCCCCATAAGCAAAATGTTGCTTGTAGCTTTTATGTCCTGTTAAAGCATTTTTTGCAGTATATGAAACAACAAATCCCCCGCACATGGCAATGCAGTGAAATCCAGTTAAAATTCCTACCATAAATAAAAGCAGCAAGCTGCCATTTTCCCCTATAGATGGAATCTCAAGATTATAATCTTTCAAAAAAACTGAATAGATTACAAATGCGACAATTAACAATGCAGCAATAACAATAATTAATCCCGCCCAGTTATAGTCTCCTTTAGGCTCTTCTTCCTTCTTTGTTTCATTAATACTGTATCCAAGCTTTTCAATTTTTTCTTTAATTTCTTTCTCGCTTATCTTTTCAGGGTCAAAGTCTATCTCTGCTTTTCCTTTTGCATAGTTCGCCTTAACACTGCTGACTCTGTCTTTCACTGCGTTTTCAATAAGCGTGCAACATGAGTTGCAGTGCATTCCATCAATGTTAAATGTTTTTTTCATTTCTTTGTTTTTCCTTTAATTATTTACTTTGCTGATTTTTTTATACTTTATTCTGCACTCTTTGGAGCAGAACTCCCTTCCTTTATCCTCAAGTGCCATGCCGCACATTTTGCAGCCCTTGCCCAATTTACTATATATTGTTTCGTAGCAAATTGGGCAAGTTTTGGTTTCCATGAAAATCCCAAAAAGTAACCCTTTATAAGCCCTTGTATGAAACTAGTTTCAAAAGAAAAGTATATAAATAAAACATTCATGTTAAAAGTATGGCATGTTTAGTAGAAAGAGCAAATAGAGATGCTAGATTAATACAAGCTCGAGCTTATTCAGAAGCTGCTAGGCACCTTCATGGAGTGGATCCTGATGAAGAAGCGCGTCTTAAAGGAAGAGCGCTTCAAACACTTCAACCGTTAGAAAGAGAGTTTGTTAGCGCTTACAATTGGAGCGAATCGATTCCAACAGATACAATTCCTGTTTCTCCTGAAGAAAGCCCTCATGCTTTAGGCCATTATTGGCTCTCAGAATTATAATACTTTTACTTCAGTACTACAACGTTAGTCATTCCTCTTCGCTTTCTCTCGATGTGTTGCCTTCCTTCTAATCTGTCTAGAATTCTTGTTACTTTTACTTTTGAAAATCCGGTTTTATCAACTAAATCTGACTGGAAGATTGTGCCTTGGGCTTCTTCAACAGCTTTCATAATTATCTTTTCATCTTTATCCAGCTTGGAATAGTCAATTGGCTTTGCTTTTTTCTCCACTTCTATTTTCTTCTTAACTGTCTTGACAACAATTTCTTTTTCTTCCTTGGAAAATATCAAGAATAATCCAATAACCCCTACAAGTCCTGCTATTGCAAGGCTAATCCAGGTTTGTATTGCAATTGTCCCATACATCGAGCATTCTGGGCCGTGAGTGCAGCTGTCAGCGACAATGCTTCTAAGCCCATAATTAAATATTCCTACTATGATCCCAATTACAACTGCAATTCCAACAATCAAGACTCCAACGTTTTTATTTTTCATCGTTTATTTTTCCTTCGTAGTTTTGTTTTTCCTTTAATTATTTACTTTTTCTTTTTTTTCTTTTTGCATCCGCAAGTTCCGCACATTTTTAATTACCTCCTTGTTTCTTTTTCTCGTAATCTTCAATTGCCTTTTTCAATGCATTTGCAGCTAAGTTAGAGCAATGCATTTTTATTGCTGGAAGTGAGCCTAATGATTCAGCAACATCTTTGTTGGTTATTTTCTTTGCTTCTTCCAGATTCTTGCCTTTGGCAAGTTCAGTTGTCATTGAACTTGTTGCAATAGCTGCAATGCACCCCATTGTCTGGAATTTAATGTCTTTAATATACTCTTTATTGTCTTTGTCTTTTCCAACCTTAATATAGACCCTCATGACATCTCCACAATTATGAAGCGAAAAAGCTTCTGAAACAAACGAATGAGCATTGTCTATCTCTAAGTTATGCACATGTCCATTATAGTCTTCTAACCCTTTATCTGTGATAGAAGTATAGAGATAATTATCATCAAACCATGATTTAATAGACTCGTAAGATTTTGGAATATAATTTAGTTTTAAGATTTTACATAACTTTTGTAACGAATCTCTTTGTCCAACATGAATTCTATAAGCTTTTTTGTGTCTAATTCCTTTAACTTTTTTTTCTTTTTCTTCATAAACCGAGGGGACAATCTTTTGTCTTAAAAGAAGAGTTTTAATCTGTTGAGCTATTTGATAAGAAATTGTAGCATAACCTGCTCTTGCCCCATTTCTATTTAAATTAACATAGCCATCTCCCTTCCAAAGCCCATATATCAAAGCTCTTTGTTTTTCTTTAGGTAAATTCATAAGAAAATCTGGAATTTTTTTATGCTCAGCACCATTTCCAAATAAACTTTTAAACCATCTTGCTACTTTTGCATTATAAATATAAACAATTAAACCATTCTCTTTTATTCTCTCTTTCAGCTTGGTCTCTAATCCAAATAATTTTTTTGAAATGCTGGCTATTTCGCTTGCAATTTCTTTTTCATTTATATTTAGCGCAAAAGAAATATAATTTTTACAAGGCCTTTCTTGGATATTCCCTTCAGCTAAAAAATAGCCAAATAACTTTAATAAATCTTCATTAAGGGGGATTTTATTTGGAATTTCTTTACTTTTAAAGTCGTATTTTGCTTTAGGTATGTTAATCTCTAAAAATTCAAGGTCGTCCTCTTTTTTTAAAAGAGGGTATAGGATTATATCTCCTTTTTCAAGTTGTTCTGCATGATACCATGCAGGAATCAATTGTTTTTTTCCTTTATTTCTGAGAAATTTTTTATTTTTCGGTACTTTTATTGCGTAAATTAAGTGTTCTGGAGTCAAGTTTATACTCCCCAGCTTATTTTTTAATCTTATAATTTTCCCATCATAATCTCTTGAAGAAATTCCAATTATACTTTCATAATTTCCATAGTGAGTTAGAACTCTTTCCCCCTTTTCTAACTTTGAAATAGAGAGACTGTCTGAATTTTTATGAATCTTTTCTGTGGGCAACAAGCAGACTGGATTCCCAACCTCCCCGATTCCATCTGCATCTTCCATCTCTCCCATGTTCTTGGGATCTTTAAAGTGTTCCATTACTTTTTGTGAATACATCGAGTTCATTTTAAACCTTCATACTTTCTCCAATATTTAAAAATTTATAATTAATCCCCTCATTATCAAACATCTGCTTGACTTTTTCTAAATCGACTTCATATTTTGGATTGTCATAATGGACAGGAATAACTAACTCTGCTCCTGTTTCTTTTGCAAATAATGCAGCCTCATAAGGACCCATTACAATTCCATGATTTGTTATTGGGGCAATTAATATATCGCATTTGTAGTCATTTCTGAAACAGATTGTATCGCTTGTTATGTAAATTTTTTTATCTCCCTTGATTATATATCCAATATTTTGGTGAACTTCTTTTTCTCCTTTCAATATTGGAATGTAGCCATGAACTGCTCTAACAACTTCAATTTTAATTTTCCCTAAATTAATTATATCTCCTTCTTTTACCTTTTCTGCCTTTAAATCCGAATAATAATCTAAGACCTCTTGGCTTGTATAAAATTTAACATCTGTATTTTTAGTAATTTCTTTAATCGCTTCTGGATTACAATGGTCAAAATGTTTATGGGTCACTAATAAAATGTCTATGTTTCTCCATTTTTCAAGTAAGGAATCTTCGTACTGTATGCTGCCAGGGTCTATTAGTATCTTCTTTTTGAGAGTTTCTACCAATATGCAAGATTGTGCAAATTTAGTTACTTTCATTTTTCTTTTTTCCCTTTATTTTTTCTTCTCCTTTTTCTTTTTTTCAAGCTTTTCATTAAGCTCTTTTACAAGCTCGTCTGGATTTAACCCATGCATTAATGCCCCATCTTCCAGGCTTTCCATCTGTGACATCGGGCATCCAACGCAGTGCATTCCGCTTTCCATCAAAGTCATAGCTAACTCTGGTTCTGTTTCAAGAATTTCCTTGAAACTCATTTTCTTATTTATTTTTTTTGTCATTTTATTTTTCTTCACCTTCTTCGCATTCTGTTTCATCTTCTTCATCAGTATCTTCCTTACCTTCTTCATCCTTCTCATCAAAGTGGTCCTTCTCAGCTTCTTCTAGACTCTCTTCTTCTTCGTCCAATTCTTCTTCGCACTCATCTTCGTTCTTAAACGCGCATGCATTTTCTTCAAATTTATCTTTCTTTTTCTTTTTCATGTTGTTTTTATCTCGCACTTTGAGTTTTATGCTACAAAATGTAACTTAACTCAAAATGCTCGCCTCCATATTATTTAAATTTTGAACGGGCTCATTTTTCTTAATTTAATTACAATTCCAGGCAGGACTTCTAAAACTTTGTTTATATCCTCTTCTGTATTTTCTCTTGATAAAGTTAACCTTATTGAGCTGTTAGCTTCTAAATGGCTTCTGCCAATTGCTCTTAAAACATGGCTTGGTTCTAGTGTATGTGAACTGCAGGCACTTCCTGTTGAGGAGCATATTCCATAGGCTTCTAGATATCCTCCAATAGACTCTCCTTCAATATTACCAAAACAGACGTTAACATTATTGCACAACCGGTTTTCTTTAGGCCCGTTTATTTTAGTGTTCTCAATTTTTAATATTCCCTCAATCAGCTTATCTCTTAATTTTTCCATGTATCTTATATGCTTATCTTTGGCAAGCTTAGCTGCTTTTGCAAAACCTACAATCCCAGGAACATTTTCAGTTCCGCTTCTCAAACCTTTTTCATGCCCTCCTCCATGCAGCAAAGGAGTTATCTTAATGCCCTTTCTTATATATAGAGCTCCAACTCCTTTAGGTCCGTGTATCTTGTGGGCATTTAAAGTAACTAGATCCAGATTCTGCTTATTTACATTTAATCTTGTTTTGGTATACGACTGGCATGCATCTGTATGGAACAAAACATTTTTCTCCCTGCAGATTTTTCCAATAGCTTCTAAATCTTGTATTGTTCCAATTTCGTTATTTCCATGGATTGCAGAGACAATTAAGGTGTTTTCTTTAATTGCTTTTCTCACATCCTCTGGATTAACAAAGCCCTCGCTGTTAACATCTAAATAAGTAACTTCTGCACCCCGCTTTTCCAGCCATTTGCACGTATTAAGTACGCAGTCATGCTCTATTTTTGTTGTTATAATATGATTTTTGCCTTTGTTTTCAAAAAATAATCCCTTTAATGCGAAATTATTAGCTTCAGTTCCTCCTGAAGTAAAATAAATCTCCTCAGCTGAAGCCCCGATTGACCTGGCTATTAGGCTTCTTGCTTCTTCCATCGCCCTTTTTGCTTCCTGCCCTTTTAGATGGACTGAAGAAGCATTTCCATACTTCTCACTAAAATAAGGCGTCATTGCTTCTACAACTCTTTCATCAACAGGAGTTGTGGCAGCGTTGTCTAAATAAATCAGTTTCATATGAGTTTCTCTCCAATTAAAATTTCTTTATGAATATAAGCAAGCTCCATTTTTCTTATTTCTTCTGGCTTAAACCACTTAACCTCAAGTGTTTCATCTTTTGGTGTTGGCTCTCCATTTATCTTGCAGTAGTGAGGAATATCAATTCCATGAAGTTCGCATCCTTTGTTTGGAAGCCTTTCATAAACATTTTTCCCTCTCCTAATTTCTGTTGCTTCAACTCCTAGTTCTTCTTTTATTTCTCTTCTTACAGCATCTTCCATTTTCTCCCCATGTTCAGGCAGCCCTCCTGGAAGCCCCCAATATCCCGCGTAAAACCTCGCTTTCTCGCTTCTTTTTCCTAGCAAAATTTCTCCTCTATCATTAATTATTATTGCAGGCACTCCGCATATGGCATATTTGCTTCTTAAAAGCTTGTATAAAGTGGTTATAAATCCCATTTTATTTCAGGTGCTTCATGCATTTATTTTTGCAAAACTCTTTTTCATGCCGGTCAATAATCTCAAGCATAGGAAGTATCGTCTTTTTATTCAAAGAGTATATTCTTTTCTTGCCTTTTCTTTCCACAAGAACAATGCTGCAATCCCTTAATGACTTTAAAGCATGGCTCAACTTGGACTGCTCGATTCCTAGTTTCTCGACAATCTCTGAAACCGACATGTCTTTTTCCTTCAGGAGAGTTATAATCCCGATTTTAAGCGGATTTGCAAGGTTCCCGAAGAACATATAGTATTTGTTCATTTTTAAATGATTAAATTAACATATGAATTAGAATTCATATGTTTATAAACCTTTCGGTTAAAAACTTTTATTTCTTTGCCATATTCCACAGGTGCTTAAATTGTTTTTTATAAGCATCTGCAACACTTTTTTTATCTATTATAATAGTTGTAAATGGTTTGGTAAAATCAACAATTGCCACTTTGTTGCCATAGATTAATGTCCTGACAGGAGCTGTTAAGCCTCTTGGCAAGTATCTTTTTTCTGAATACTTATCTTGTGCTTTAAAGCCTTTTCCAAAAAGTAGTTTCCAATTCACGCTATATTCTTTCATTTTTGAAGTGTATTCTGCAAGCTCTTTTGGATATTGTATATGGTAGTCATCTTCGTCAGTTCCATAACCAAATAGTTCTGTTCCTTTTTCTCCTTCAGCAAAAGTCTCGTTTAGCGCAATGAGCGGACCTTCTCGCCCATACAATATTCTTACTGGACTTCCTGCAATCTCCCACAATTTATCAAAAAAGTGCATGTAAGATTGTGCTGCTGTTTCTTCTTCAATCAAAAATCCATGGGGTTCTTCTAACCACATAATAATTGCGACTTTGTTCCCGCAAATAGCTGTTTCTGTGAGTTCTTTAAATCCTGTTTCAGTTAGGCGTACATTAGTTTTTCCAAAAGATTCAAGTTTTTTCCCTAATTTTTCAAGTGAGTGGGGGAGTAATATTCTGGCTTTAATGCCTTTTTTAACTCGTGTTTTGTGTAATTTTTCTATAAATATTTTTTTTGAATCAGATTCATCCTGCATAGAGCCATAGGAGATATATTCCTTTCCTCCTGAATCAATTAATAAGTTAAGAAGCTCTTGTATTCCTTTCATTCCGCGATATAGGGAGGCTTTAGGCTCTTCTTTCTGTTTCTTTTGCAGTTGAGGCAAAATTTCGCTTACTAAATCCTGTGCTTTAGTTAGTTTATTTTTCTTTTCCTCAAGAAATTCAATAAGCCTGTCAGGAGGGAGTGCTGAATATTTTTTGACACCTCCATCTACTATGAAGCTTGCAAGACCTTTATTTAATAGCCTCTGAAGCACTTCGTATACTTTTGAACTTGAAACATGAGCTTTTTTTATTATCCCCCCTGTACTTGTTGTTCCAACTTCCAGCAATGCGAGATATACATCTATTTCCCCGCGGGTAAGCCCAATTTCCATCAGTGTTTGCTTGATATCCATAGTGACTAAATGAAATAAGACTTTATAAATTTACCCTTATAAGGGGGGAGAAATATTTATATAATCTTTATTTATTTTACCACTATTAAATAAATACAAATAAACTTGATTGAGATGGAAAAACAAAGAAGATTCACAAAAATTGACTTACATCAAATACCTCATATGGCAGATGATAGAGAGGAAGTAATACAAACAATTGGGATTTGCAAACAAACCCCTGCAGAAGTATTCAGGGTACTTTTCCAGGACCATGTAATTGGGTCATATAAAGGATTAAATTTAAATGAATCAATTGAAGGAGAACACCGCTCTACATTGACGTTATTAATTGATGAATATGATCCATTGCCAGGAACAATCGTGACTGGAGATGTTTTGGATTTTGATTATAACAGGGCAAGAACGCCAGGTAATTTTAGGCATCAGATTTTACAGATAAGACGAATTCTTGTATACGACATGAAGATCTTTGATGAATTGGACTCTACTCTTAGGGCATATGAAGACAGAGTAAGGAGAGCATAAGAGAATGGGAGAAAATAACTATCATGCTAAGAGTGTACTTCATGGTGTAGTGTTCAGGATTGACTCTTTTGACCCAAATTGCCAGGCAATAGTGCAACTGGACAATTATGATGGGGAGAACCGACTTATTCGCATGGCTGTAGGGAGATTACTTCATGCAGGAGTAGCTTACTCGGGGGGCATATTTAACTATATTATAGAAGATAATGGATCAGTCCGCACATCAACTATAGAGCCGGATATAGAAGCTAATGAGAGAAAAAGAGTTGAACTTGAGCAATTATTAAAGGATTTTTTAGAAGAAGGTTAAAACTGCAAATAAAGTATCCCCTGTTTGATTAAAAAGATATAATGCCTTGCTGAGAGAGTTTACTTAAGAAAAAATCAGTCTGCTTCTTTTGTTCTAAGAATCTTACGATATTTATCTTCACGGGGCATACAGATAAAACCGCAGGCAGCTCCTCCAAGTATAGCTATTGCTAAGGGCACGGAAGCATGCCTCCTGAAAAGGGAATATTGCTCAATATTAGCAAAATGACTTTTATATCCTTCTTTGACTTCGTTTATATCACTGGCTGCATGCTCAATAACGTCATCAAGGATTATTACATTTTCTAATCTATTTTCTTCTAGTCTAGAAATAGGTTCCTCATAGCCGGGGTTATCTTGTGGAGCTTCAAGCTGAATATTTAATCTACCATAAAATTCTCCAAGTTCTCCGTTCATGGCATCTCTAACAAGTTCTGAATGTCTTTTAAAATCCAGAAGAGACTGGTATCTTTGTTTAGGGAAACCTTTTGGGTAATGATAAACAACTCGGTTAATAGGAATATCGATTGCCATTGCTCCTAGAGCCGCAAATACCAGGCTGAATCCGAGCCTTGTCATCCTTCTATAGAATTTCAGTTTTCTCTCAGGACTTTGTGCATTTTTCATTTTGTTCTCCTAATGACTTTTTAATAAACAAAAAAGCTTAAATAGTTAAGTTGTTATTTTATATAACAACATGGAAGCGTATTTGAAAAAATTAGAGCAGGCAGGATTAACCGGCAATGAAGCAAAAGTATACTTGGAATTATTAAGAAATGGAAAGCTTTCTGCCAATGAGATTGCTAAACAGATTGGCATGGACAGGACTCTGGCTTATACAGTTTTAAATCACTTAATAGAAAAAGGCATGATTGGATATATAACAGAGTCTGGCAAGAAGATATTTCATGCAGAATCTCCAGACAATCTATTAAATCCGATAAGGGAAAAAGAAGCTCTTATTAAAGATTTAAGCAAAGAGCTCTCAGAAATTCAACCTAACAAGAAATCAGGCTATGAAGTTAATGTCTATGAAGGAAAAGAAGGATTGAGAACACTAATGCGCAAGATAATAGACCAGAAATCTTTTTGCTCGTTTGGGGCTACAGGAAGAGCTTATGATTTGCTTTATGAACTCCAGGCAATTACCAAGGAACTGGAAAAAAAGAAAGGATATTATGCAAGAATAATAATGGCTCCTAAATATAGGGGGCACGAGTTTACAAAATACAAGGGAATTAAAACAAGATTCCTGGATGTTAAGTACGAGGCTTCAACAACTATCTTTGGGGATTATGTTTCAATTCACATGATAAAAGACAAGCCCATAATCATTCTGATAAAAAATAAAGACATTGCAGAATCTTACAGGAATCATTTCGAAGTTTTATGGAAATTTGCAAAAAAATAAGATATTATCTTTTTCTCCTTCTTCTCCTGCGTATGTTAAGTTTTGGAGGGTTGGGGATATTTGCAAGTATTGGCGGGGGGAAATCTACATTTTCAATTTCCTTGATAAGATGCCCCATAACGCTTTTTATTCTCTTCTGTTCAACTAGCTCTTTTTCTCTAAAAAGCCCGACATCCTTGTAAACTATATGGAACTCGGGATTCCCCATAATGATCCAGAGTACAACAAAATGATGAAGCAAGTCCGAGGATATTATTCCCAACCCAACATTAAACAAAGCCTCTTGCTCATAAAAATAGAAGAACAAGGCAAAAATAATGCCAAGAAAAAGATGGTGAAAATGATAAAACTTCTTCAGCTTGAATTTTCTCATAATCTTTACGTAAATCTCTTTTGAGCTAACTTTGAATACGAATCTCATAAGTATGCATGCCAACTCTACAAGGAGCGCAGTGTAGATTATCACCTTTAATAAAAACATATAAAAATAACGAAAACCTGGTTTATAAATATTAATTAAATAAAAAAGAGGAAAAATTTAAAATGAAGCCGCGAACAAAAAAATATCTTTATGTTGCAACAGCCTTGTTTTTCCTAGCCCTTTTGTATGCCTTAAAAAATACCAATTATTTTGTGAGGGCTGCAGACTTTATAGCTGCTTTTGTGGCTTTCTTTATAATAGACTCGCTTTTTAAATTGAGGTTTCGCAACAGGCACTATATTATATTTATCTTTATTGCAACAACAGGCATCTTATTCTCGCCATTATACTATTGGTATCCTAATTATGATAAAATTCTTCACTTGGTATGCCCTTTTTTAATCTGTGTCCTTATATTTTATCTAGTAAACAGGATTCAGGGCATAAGCCTCCCAGTTAAACTCTATCTTGTTCTTTCGATAGTAGTCTCTCTTCTGGCTTTTTGGGAATTGTTAGAATTTTTCCTGGATAAATTTTATAATATGCAGATGCAGGGAGTTTTTGTAAGGGATGTTACCGGAATGGAGAAGTATAAAATGATTATGGATCGGAATGACGATACAATGATAGATATGCTAATGGGCACCATAGGCAGCATAGTATTTGCCTCAGGACAGACCGCAGGCCATTACATAAAAAAATTAAGAAATAAGATAAAAAATAAAAACTAGTTTATGGAGATATTGCGCTGACAGGGCAGCTATCAATAGCCTCTTTAACGCACGGGGCTTTTGATTTTTCTTGTCCTTTTTTAACAAAAGACTTTCCGTCTTTTATCTCAAAAACCTGTTCGCATACAGCTGCGCATGCTCCGCATCCAATGCATTTTTCTTTGTCTACTTTCACCATTTTAACCTTAACTAATTGCCAAATAAGGTTTAAAAATCTTGCCTAATCATTTACTATTTTTCTAAATATTCGCGGCCTCGCTTTATAAGTCTCGATGCGGTCATCAGATGTGACATGCAAACAGATAAAATGTCCAAAAGGCTCGTAAGAAAAATAATCGCAAGAAGTAATGTCTGCAAACTTCCTTAATTCTAGTAGAACATACTCTAAGAGGCGCGCCCCTCTAGGAACTTCAACATTGATTGCAAGGTCTCTCGAGGGCATTTCATATAAATCCTCTCCTTCTATTAGCTCTTCAATATCTTCTGCATAGAAAAAACGCATAAACTCTTTTTCCTTTCTCCTATAGGATGTTGCCGAGCGTACAGCTCTAAATACCCCCTTGCTAGTTTGTTTTATCATAAAGGGTTCTCCATCAAGAATTATTGCTTTGCTGCTCACTAATACTCCTAGTATAGGGATTTATTAAATTTTTCTATGCCTGATTTTTGAAAAAACTAATCAGTCAACAATATAAAAATATAAAGAGGGCCTAACTTGCCTGATTGTGCCTGAATAAATAATTTGTTTTGAACTTTTTTATAAAAAGATTTAAAAACCCATATTTCTTATAACTGTTATGTTATGGTGGTTATGGCTTTTGATTGTTATCATTGCTTTAATCGTAATTCTCGTAATTCTTCTGATTTACTATTACAATAAATTCGTTGTTCTTGGGAACAGGATAGAAAATTCCCTTGCGCAGATTGATGTTCAATTGAAAAAAAGAGCAGACTTAGTCCCAGCCTTGGTAAATGTTGTCAAGGGCTACGCGAAGCATGAAACTAAAATTATGACTGAAGTAACAAAAGCAAGAGAGTTGCTGGTAAAAGGCGGCGATATGCAGCAGAAAGTCAAGGCAGGAGACCAGTTGCAGGCAGCCTTGGGAAGAATTTTTGCAATAGCTGAAAATTATCCTAATCTAAAGGCAAATGAAAATTTCTTGCAGCTTCAAACCGAGCTTGCAGCAATTGAAGATAAAGTAGCATACTCAAGGCAGTATTACAACGATTCTGTCTTAAGCCTAGAGAATGCTTCTGAGAAATTCCCAGGAGTATTTTTCTTCAACCTTTTTAGAAGAGAGAAGAAAGAATATCTGCAGATCCCCGCATCTTCCAAAGAAATGCCTAAAGTTGAATTTTAATTATTTCTTTTTTAATTAGTTTAAACTCTCTGGTGAGAAGTGTGAATGGAGCTCTTCAGAAGGGGAGTAATTATCAAAAGAGCAATGCGAGTGTGTTTCTGAAGGATGGTTTGTTTTAGGAAGCCAGAGTGCTAAATCTACATAACTAAGCGACTCAATCGACTTTAATCTTCCTTGTGGCATGAAAACATGCTGATAATCCTCTG
>Ga0315277_10001950_pt1 | contig 29151 bp, 26 predicted proteins | sample YL17G05_15_MG_FD_203695 | JGI IMG/M metagenome (GOLD analysis project Ga0315277, IMG submission 203695) | Sediment microbial communities from Yellowstone Lake, YNP, Wyoming, USA - YL17G05_15 | ecosystem: Environmental > Aquatic > Freshwater > Lake > Sediment | place: USA: Wyoming | collected... | reverse complement strand
AGCTATTCTCGATGATGGCGATACCCTCGTCCGGGGCGATCTTCTTCCTGACGCCAATCTCAACTTGGTCGGCCCAATACGCTGGGCTCGCTCTCAGCGAAACTGCCTTCACTCTGTCCTGAAAGCGGTCTGTGAAATCCTTGGTTATCGTATCAGAGCAGACCGTATACAGCCCGGCCGCAACAGCTTCCAGTCCCACGATCGGCAGCCCCTCGCGCAGCGAGGGCAGAAGAAAGACGTCAAAGCCACCGATCATGAGCGCCGGGACATCCTTGCGTATCCCGGGCATGAAGACTCGATTCTGCAGACCACGCTGTCTGACATCCCGCTCAATCTCGGGGCGCAAAGGGCCATCACCCGCCAGGTAGAGGTAGTAGCGACTATCACGCCGGGCGAGGACGTCGAACACCCCGAGCAGGAAGGGGTGGTTCTTTTGGTCGGAAGGGCCCATCTTGCCGGCGTGCCCTATGACAAGGCCGTCCCGCGGGATACCATGAGATTCCCGATAGGTACCGGGGTCCGTCGTGCCTGCGACTTCCCTGAAATGATCGAGCGGGACGCCGCAGTATAGAGGTCTGCATCTTGGGTCTGTTCTCCAGTGGCGACCCACCAGGAGGCGACCTGCTTCTTCGCTGACAGCGCAGATATCCGTGGCGTACTTGAGAATTCGCCTACGGTCCAGAGTCCTGAACCGCGCCCACCGGATTGCCCCCTCAGGATTCCGTATCCTGACGGCAGTGATGTGGCAATGGGCGACACGGACCGGCACCCGTGCCTCGGCCGCCACTTTCAGCGCATCCCCCAGGAATTCTCTGCCGTGGACATGAAAAACATCATAGTCCCCTTCGGCTAGGATTCTCTCCAGACTGCGTGACCTCCTTGCCAGCCCGGCAATCTCCAGCCTCTTCCTGAAGCGACTTCTGTGGTCCAGGCTGTAAATGCGGCATCCACAGTTCCGTATCTCTTCGTCGTACCGCCCCCCTGCCTCGTCCACCACGAAGTCAAAATGAACTTGCTCGGACCTCTGCCTAACGAGGTTCAGCAACCAGGTTTCTATGCCGCCCGGGTCAAACTTGCCCAGTTGATGCAGTACTTTGATGGGACGCACAGCTGTTGTCAACTGGGCATCGACCGTGAAGGCTGTCCTGCAGAGCGAAGAAGCCGATAGCACCATCGTGCCAATAGCCAGATGGAACGACGGAGCTTGGCGGCCGTCTTTCCCTGCAGGGACAGAAGGAAGTCACGAACAGGCCTTGGTAGTCGCTTCCCCGCGACAAAGCGCCAATGCTCCTCGGTCATTCGCTGTTGTATCATTGCCATGACGTCGGGTTTGAGGGGCTTGTCGACTCTATCGTACACACCGTAGAACGAACCTAATTGCTGTTCCAGGAAGGGCTCACGATAGTCCGAATAGAGTGACCTACTCAGCAGGAATTCTCTTACCTGGTCGTAGACGAGAATACGATCTGTCAATCTCCAACCCCGTCCTTGGGTGATGGAACTTGCGTGCTGCCTATAGTAGTACAGGCGCTCCGGCAGGAGCACTACATCATCCATCTCTAGTATCAATCTCCAATGAACCAGCGCGTCCTCAGGGCCGTAGATTCCCTCAGGAAAGCGAACGCCCAGAGAGATGATACGGTCAGTTCGGATCATCTTCGACCAGGCAAAGGCGCCAAGACCGAGCAGAACGTTCTTGTCGGACGGATTAAGCCGGGCCAGCCGAGATTCTGGCTTCGCATTCAATTCAGGACCGGCGTTCTTTAGTGTCGTTACACAGTCGAATATTACCATTCCGGCGTCATTCTCTTCAGCATGGCTGTATGCCTTCTGACAAAGCTCCTTGTCTATGAAGTCGTCTGAATCGACGAAGAGCAGGTACTTGCCGGAGGCAGCCTCCATACCCAGGTTGCGCGCTGCCGACGGTCCTTCATTAACCGGCTTGCGGATGACCCGGATTCTCCCGTCTCTCTGTCTATAGGACTCGAGTTTGGCAAGGGATCCGTCAGTGGAGCAATCGTCAACGCAGATGACCTCGATCTCCTGCAAAGTTTGGCCAATCACCGAATTGATGCAATCTTCTAAGAAGATTCCCGCGTTGTAGACAGGAATGACTATCGAGACCAACGGTTTCACTTCGTGCTCACGTTGACAATCTGTACTTGGCTTCAGCGTTCCGGCGACCCGGGGTGTCCTTTCATCCTGAGCATTGCCTTAAGCCATGGGTATGGCACAAAGGAGAGAAGGTACCATTTGACCCACCAACGACGGTGAACGCGGGTGAGAACTGCCTCGTTGAGCGTCTTCCGTGCTTGCCTGGCTTGTCCCCTGGTCACATATACGCACGCATCCCCTATCAGCTTTCCATTCCGGTATTCGACAAGGTCATCCGCAGTAACGCCGGGAGGAAAGCTCCCCGAATCCAGGGCGGCATCTATGGTCTTGAACTGGCTGTGCGGATCGCCGAGGCAGGGAACCTGCACGCAGACACGATTCTCTGCCTCTTTGTGATACACCGCGCCCACCTGTGGACTGTATGCTACGGGGTACTTCAGCGCAACCCGGCACCACATGTCCAGGTCTCCGCCGTGCGTCACTCCAACCGGGAAGAGCCCCACAGAGTCAAAAACCCGCCTAGGTATGGCGACCGCAGACGAGCAGACCGGGTCACTGGGGACGGAACGGAAGTAGTTGGGGATGATTCCTCCGTCTGATGATTCGGGAATGTCTTCTAACCTGTGGCGCTGGCGGCGGTGTTGTGCATCAACTACGTCAATGGCCGTTGCATAGGCGCCGCAGCCAGGGAACTCCCGCTGCAGCCGCAGGATGGTCTCGAGAAAACCGGGCAGCCACTCGTCATCCGCGTCAAGGAAGGCAATCAGGTCCGTACTGGCTTCCTCGATGCCGCGGTTCCGCGCTGCACATTCGCCGCTGTTTTCCTGCCTAATCAGCCTGATACGGACATCTTCAATCGATTCGACTACACTCGCGCTGGCGTCGGTTGAACCATCATCCACTACGATAAGCTCAAAGTCGCGACAGGTCTGCTTCAGCACCGACTGGACTGCCCGCGCAATGTAGCGTTCTTTGTCATAAAGGGGGATGACCACAGAAACAGACGGTGTGCTGCCGGCCATCTATTTCACTGCTTCGTGAGGCAGTAATGCTCGCTTCATTTTCCTTGCCAATTCCAGCAAAGGCGTAGGTGCATATGAATACAAACACCGTCTCAAGAAGTCGCCACGGGATGATCCGGCAAAGGTGACGCGTTTGAGAATCCTGCGCGCCGCTTGTCGTTCACCTTTGCGCAAATGAAAGGCTGCTAGTCCCAAAATGAGCTTGTTTCTGTAACCTTGGACACTCCTACGAGGAACACCGCGCGGTAGAACTCCCGATTCCACGGCGTCGTCCAAGGTATTGAATAGTTGAGCATAACAACTCTCAGCGTCGACGGAACGTCCAATTCGGAAGTCAGCGTCTGTGTGATATATCGCCCCGACATAGTTGCTGAAGGCGACCGAGTACCTCAGCGCAATACGACACCACAAGTCAAGGTCTCCGCCATGATGCTCCCCCTCTGGGAAGCGACCGACGTCCTCAAGCGCTCTCTTCCACACAGCTACAGTCGACGCAGTCACAGGCCACGTTCCCCGCGCTGATAGAAAGTAATCCGGGATGACTCCTTCCCAAGGTGAGTCCGGTATGTTCTTGTAGTGAAATCGCTCAAGCTTCCCTACCTGACTCAAGCTGCTAAGCCTGGTAGCATACGCCCCGCACTCAGGATGGTTCTTTGCGAGCCGTTGGATAGTCTCCAGGTGTATCGGCAGCCACTCGTCGTCGGCGTCCAGAAGAGCAATCAGATCTGCGCGCGCTTCGGCTATGCCGAGGTTCCTTGCGGCATGACCGCCCCAGCTGTTGATATGCTCACGGTGAACCAGCCGGATGCGCCGGTCGGTGTACTGCTCAACGACCTTCTCGGAGCCGTCAGTCGAGCCGTCATTGACGACGATGACCTCGAAGTCCTGATACGTCTGCGCCAGCACCGAATCCAGCGCCCGTTTGATGTACCGGACCTTGTTGTAGAGCGGGATGACGACTGAAAGCGTTGGAATGCTCACAGACGTTCTTGTTGCTTCTTCCAGAACCGCCCATGAATCGACCCCACACGGACGACCCTTGTGATGAGACGCTTGACTCCTCGAGCCCAGTCCCACGGCAAGAACGGGACGAATGACCGAGCATACCAGTACTGCCGCGCACGGCGGTACCGGTTGGTCGTGACGGCTGCGCGCAGGTGCTCTCGGGCCTTCTTCGGAAGCCGCGCTTGAATGCATCTGACGGCGCAACTAATGTGGAAGAGGTCCTTGTAATCAACGACATCGGCCAACGACACACCGGCCGGCAGCACCCTCGCTGCGACTGCCTTCTCCAAGCACTCCAGCATCGGGAAATCCAGTGGCGCAGGACCATTGCTGACCCGGTTCTCGGCCTCCTGGTGCGTGACCTCCCCAACCTGATGGCTGTACGAAATCGGGTATTGCAGGGCAATGCGGCACCACATGTCGGTGTCCTCACCCCGCTGAGCACCCAAGGCGAAGGCCCCCACGGAGTCAAACACATGCCTCGGGATGGCTGCTGCTGATGTATGTACGGGCTCCCCGTCAAGCAGCACGGTGCGGAAGAAACTGGGAATGATACCCTCCCAAGGGGGCGCCGGAATAGTCGTGAAAGTGCGTATCCAGCTCACGCCGTCCTTCTCGACGATTCGGCGCGCCGTCGCATAGGCGCCGCAGTCAGGAAACCGCCGACGCATCCGCAGAATGGTGGCAAGATGCTCCGGCAGCCACTCGTCGTCAGCGTCCAGGAATGCTATCAAGTCAGCACGCGCCTCGGCTATGCCCCGGTTTCGCGCTGCTGACGGGCCGGCATTCTGCTGACGGACAAGACGAATACGCGGGTCGCTGAAGGACTCGACTACATTCGCGCTCCCGTCTGTTGAACCGTCGTCTATGACGACGAGTTCAGAATCGCGGTGGGTCTGGTTCAGCACCGACTGGATTGCCCGCGCGACATGGCGTTCTTTGTTGAAGAGGGGAATGACGACGGAAACCTCGGGAGCCGCGTAAGTCAATTGTCACCCCAGACCATTAAGCTCACTTCTTATTGCCTCAAGATAGCCATATCCATACTTCAAATCCGGCTCCAAATAGTTGCCTTCGGCCCACTCATTCCAGGACTTGATGAATACTATCCTGTGATCGAGAGGCTTGTGGGCAACTTGGTCGAGGGTTGCCCGAAGATGCCTCCGGAATAGCTTAGGCGTCGATTTGTGGAGGACCCGCCCGGCAAGCCCACATCGGGGCGTGTTGTCCCAATTCGGTATCACGCACGGGTAGACTCGTGCATCGGCGCCCTCCGGCACCAGGAAGTACCGTATTGCCTTCTCATAGGGATACACTTCAAGCGGGTAGTGCAGCATTCGTCTCAAGCTCCTCTTAAGAGGGCGCGTCCTCCCCGACTCGCCATCGACCCATTTCGCTCTAGGCAGGTTTTCCGGCGTGGCGGCGTCGAATCCACTCTCGCCTGGAGACCAGGGTGCGTTGCCGACGCCAACGAGGTGCAGTCCCGGAAAACCCCTTCTGCGCGCAAGGTCCCGCCAGAGGTCTGTCGTTCGCCTCGGCTCGGGTAGGCCCTTGGGAGAGAAGACCACTAAGAGCGGTTTGTCATCCACCTTGAGATACCTGTCGTCGGCAAAAGCCTCCGCCAAGACGGCAAAGTGCTGCGCATCGTCCTCCGGACCCGGGTACGTCTGTTCGATCAGCACTCGGTCCGGACACCCGTGCCACTTGCCGGACCAAGTTTCGTTCGCCCAGCATAGACAGAAGGGAAGACTCGGCTCGCGCGATTTCAGGACCTCATTGAAAGGCCTCTCAAGGAGTCGTTTTCCTGCAAACCAGTAGTGGTAGTAGCAGAATCCTTCGATGCCGTGTTGGCGGGCCATCTCCGCCTGTGCGAGCCGCGTCTCTGGCACGCGCAAGTCGTAGAATCCCAAGTCTGCGGGGATGTGAGGCTGGTAATGCCCTGGAAAGAACGGCTTGGCTTTGGCAACATTGGTCCACTCGGTGAACCCCTTGCCCCACCACTCATCATTCTCGGGGATGGGATGGAACTGGGGCAGGTAGAAAGCGATGAGCCGAGCTGCCGGGTTGACCATCACTTTCCCGGAGTCCCGGCGACGCCGCCGGGCTTTTCAGCCAGCTGACCTATGACCCGGGCGGGTACCCCTCCAACGATCTGTCCTGGCGCCACATTTCTGGTGACCACGGCATTTGCCCCGATTACGGCATGGTGGCCAATGCGAACCCCGGGGAGTATGCGGGCCCCTTCACCGATCAGTACATTGTCCTCAATCACCACTGGCCCTCTGCTCCACAGAGGCCAAACGGTGCGGCGAATACCGAGCAGCTGAGCCGTCATGTTGCCATGTAGATGATCCGTAATCAGCACATAGCTGCTGACGCCCACATCATCGCCGATTACGATCCTGTCGATTGCTCCGATGTGCACGTTGAAGCCGAACACGCCATTCCGACCAATGGTGATCCGGGGCGAGTACTTGACTCCTGTGAACTCATCCCAGGCTTCGATGCGGAGACCGGGGTCGGATGAGAAATCATCCCCAATCGTCACGTATTGGGGCCCTTTCAGGTAGATAGGATGACGCACGCGGCATCCCCTGCCAACCTGTCCTATGTGGCGACGGAACGAAGTGCTTGCCGCCCTATCGAGTCGCGCCATCTCTCGTTCATAGGCATCGAGCTTCCGCTCGCGCAGAAACGCTCTGAGACGACGTCGCGCCGAGAGCAGTCCCGGGATCCTGCCGAGGGCTCTCTCGAGCAGTGCTGGAAGCACGACGGTATAGAGCGCGCCGAAGCTGTAGCTCGAGCGTAATAGGTTTAGGACACCCCTTGGCCACGGGGCCGTACTCCGAGCGCCGTATGCGACAACCCCTCTCAGGCACTGATCGTAGACCGACCTCAGCACCTGCTCGTCGAAACCCATTTCCCGAACGGCGCGAAACAGGTCGCGGGTTTTCTTCGTGAAAGTAGTCAGCCAGTCGTATCTGCCGCTGTTGCCCCCTCTGCAAATGACCAGAGGTTTGTCTGAGACGATGCCTTGGTTGTACCTCCCAACCGTCGACAGTGTAATGGCAGCAGGTTCAAGACCCACTGGCACCCATCTTGAGGCAAACTCGAATTCCAGGCAGTCACGACGTACAACAATGCTGGAGGCAACCGTGAACCATTGTCCGACTCTTCTCAGGAAGCCGTTGCGATCGAATGACGTCCATCCGGTCTCCACGGACGCGTTGCTGTAGTGGCTGAGGTCTATATCTTGCCATTCGGAACTTAAGAACAGGAAAGGTGGGTGGCCGAACTTCTCGATCGCCTCCAACAGACAGGACACGGTGTTTCTGCAAGGCAGATCGTCATCGCACAGTAACCACACATACTGACCTGTGCTCCGGGCAAAGCAAGCCATGATGTTGTTGTCACCCCCAATGTTGCGCTCGTGCTTCACACATACGACCTTCCCCTCGAGGGTTTCGAGGTACTCCCACGTGCCATCGGGAGAGCAGTTATCGAGAACCATTACCTCTACGCCGTCCCTGAGCTGCGGCAGCAGTACGTCCAGCGTCTGCTTGAGGAACCTCACCCGATTGTAGGTCGGAATCGTGACACTGAGTAACGGCTGTCCCATGCGGATTACCCTATTGGTTCGAGACGCGCTCGGTAGGTGCAAGGCTGTCTAAGGAGCCCCGATACTCGGTCTTCCAAGGGAGTGTCGGGCGCACGACGCCGATTATGACCCCCAGATACTCACCGCGCGTCACGCCTGTATCGTGCACCGTGAAGGACAGCACGCTATTTACCTGTGCCTCGAAGCGGGTGACATCTGTCAGCACAATGGCATTGATGCTGTAGCGGCCGTTGTTCAGAAAGTTGCCGGGCAAGGTGCACACTGCCCGAAAAAGGCCAGCCGGACGCCGCTCGCTGGCGGTCCCAGTTGCCAGGACAGGTGCTCCCAACCCATCCAGCAGATGGACGCTCACTGCCACGTTTGAGCCGGGCCGCAGATTCCAGTACTCGATTTCGACATGCACGTCCTGGTCAATGTCGACATCGGCCGTGACCTCACCCTTGGACACAATGCGCACAGCATGGAGACGGATCCTGTCACTTCCCGGAGCAGTTTCCCGGTCGGCCCAGACCTTTTCGCCACCTTGCTCGACGCCCGTCGCGATATAGCGGCTGGTCACTTCTGAGACCTGCCCATCACACACAACACGGCCACCATCGAGCAGGAGAGCTCGGTGACACAGATTTGTCACGGCGGCCATATTGTGGCTCACGAAGAGTACCGTCCTACCGCCTTTCGCCACATCCTCCATCTTGCCCAAGCACTTCTTCTGGAATGCTGCATCCCCAACAGCTAGTACTTCATCTACCAGTAGGATTTCCGGGTCAAGATGGGCCGCCACAGCAAAGGCCAGCCGGACGTACATGCCGCTGGAGTAACGCTTCACCGGCGTCTCGAGGAACTGCTCGACTTCAGAGAAGGCAACGATTTCGTCGAGCTTGCGTTTGACTTCCGCGCGAGACATGCCAAGGATTGCGCCGTTGAGAAAGACGTTCTCCCGGCCCGTGAGCTCGGGATGAAACCCAGTTCCGACTTCCAGTAGGCTTGCTACCCGTCCCTTGACCCTTATGCGTCCGTCCGTGGGAGCGGTCACCTGAGAGAGTATCTTGAGCAGTGTGCTCTTGCCTGCGCCGTTGCGGCCGATGATGCCAAGGACTTCGCCCTGCTTCACCTCGAAGCTCACATCCTTGAGTGCCCAGATTGTCTCGCCGTCACGGTTGCCATCGTCTTTCTGGCCGATCTTCAGTAGTGGATTCGGCTTGCCCCTTGCCTTCGCCCACCAGACGTTCAGATCGCGCGAGAGCGTACCGGTACCAATTTGGCCGAGGCGGTAGGATTTGCTCAGATTCTCCACTGAAACGACCGTCATACTGTGTCCATGAAGGTAGCTTCGACCCGGTTGAAGATGACTGCACCAATTGCAACGATGACGACCATGAAAATGAAGCTGTAGGCGAGCCCGCCCAGGCTCACCGACCCGCCGCCGAGGTAGGCATAGCGAAATGCTTCGATGACCGAAGTCATGGGGTTCGCCCGGATGAGCGGCTGGAAACGGGCCGGGATGGATGAAATCGAGTAGACGACCGGGGTCGCGTACATCAGGAGCTGGACTCCGAACTGGACCAGGAAACGGAGGTCGCGGTACTTCGTAGTCAGGGCCGAGACGATGAGGCCGAAGCCCAGGCCAAGACCGGCCATCATCAGGACAAAGAGCGGCGTGGCTAGTATCCACCAGTTGGGATGGAGATGAGCGCCGCGCAGGGCGAAGTAACCCACGAAGGCAAGGAAGAAGACGAACTGGATGGCGAAGGCGATGAGGTTGGAGATGAGGATCGAAACCGGGACTGCGAGGCGCGGAAAGTAGACCTTGCCGAACAGTTGGGCGTTCTGCACAAAGGTCTCGGAGGTCTTCGTCAGGCAGGTGGCGAAGTAGGTCCACACAGTGGTTCCGGCCATGTAGAAGAGGAACTGAGGCAGGCCGTCAGTGGAAAGCTTGGCAATCCTGCCGAAGACAATGGTGAAGGTGATGGTGGTAAGCAGGGGCTGGATGAGATACCAGAGTGGGCCAAGGATGGTCTGCTTGTACAGCGAGACGAAGTCCCGGCGCACGAAGAGCATGACCAGATCCCGGTAGCGCCAGAGCTCGCCGAGCTTGAGGTCAAGCCAGTTACGGTGAGGGCGGATAATCAGGTCCCAAGAGTCAGGAGAGGTTGAGGTGGAAGTTGGGGCTGCCGCTTCGTCCTTCGTCATCTCGCCCTTGGTCTGTCTACGGTCACCTGTCTCCCGTCTTTTTTCACTTAGAGCTTATCCGTGAATAACAAAGCACATGCGAAGAAGGGTTGAAGTGCTGGCGGCCCCGCCTGATACTGCATCGCCACCGTTCCATGTGGGCGAGACGGGAGCTGTTTACGGACAAGCTCTTAGTCAGCCCTTGCCTCTGCATCTGCCTGTCCTGCGATCACCACAGCTCACCCAGCCGTAGGTCCCATTCCCGAGGGACGAACCTTTCGAGGCCTCCGCCGTGGTTTGTCGTAATCTCCCCGAACAGAATCGTCTCGGGGGCCGGGGCGTACAGGTCGACGCGGCAGAAGTCAAAGTCACCACTGAGCCGCTCGGCAATCTGAATCATCTCTGCGAGTCTAGGGGGTCTTGGCATGACTTCACCACGTGGGAATACCAACCGAATGCCTGTGTCCTTCCATTCCCGGTCGTAGATGGCCCTGGTGTGCGACACAAATCTGGCAAGGTCAACCTCGATGAGGCGCGCCGACCCATGAAAACAGAAGAACTTGTAGTCGGTCGGAACGTAGTGCTCGCCCTCATCGATGTATCTCTCGACCAGAATCATCGGAGGGATGCCATCGTAGTGCGTCTCATAGTTGAGGGTCGCCCTGCCATACTTATGCCTCAGCCACCTGCGGCACAAACGTATGACCCTCTGTCGGTCTAGAGTCTGCTTGTCTGTGACGAAGAGGTTCATCAAACTGCCATGGTTGGCCTTGATGACGAACCGGTCAGGCAGGTTGTCAAACGGAATCTTCTCCGGGTCGTCCGTGACAAAGTAGACCTCGTTGAGGATTTGAGCAAGCCCCCGCTCAGCCACATACTGCCGCACGCGCCACTTGTCGGCAACCAGTGAGGATAGCGGGTGTGGGGCGAATAACTGCCGGTGGGCAATCTTCTCGTTGAGTGTCCGCGGGGTACGGATATTCGGCCAATATCCCTGGCGGAGGAACATATAGAGCGCCTTGTAGGTCACCGGCGGGAGTACCGGGTAGAATAGCTCTACGACCTTACTTGCTGCGGCTCCAGCCACCCAGGCCGGCCCATCAGTCTTCCAGAGCTCGACGGCGCGCTTCACCATGCGGGGAAGCAAAGCTAGTTCTCCTGTTGTCCTTCGAAGGCCGCCAAACTCGTCAGCCATTCCTTGAACGAGACGCGCTCCCTGATGTCGAGCTCATCAGACAGCACTCTGACCGAGGCGAGCGAGTGCTTCACGTCGCCGGGACGGGGCGGGTCGAAGGAGGCAGAGGCTGAGGGCAAGGTTGACGGCACAGCGTCACTCGTTGGTGGTGTCGTCATCTCCAACTCCCTGTCGCGTCCTAGACCCAGCCCGGGAAGCCAAGCTCCTAAGTCGGCGATATGCCAACCGTCCTAGAGTCGGACCCGCAAACAGAACCGACCTGAACCAAGTCAAGCGGCGCATCCGTCTAGTCGTAGTCTGTGAAGGGTAGAAGTCCAGTTTGTATCTCGAGCCGGGTAGTACGAGTCTTTGCAGGGAAGCGAGCGAGCGAACCGCTCGGTACCGGTCTTGCAGCAGGTCTGTGGTCAGATGGAGCGTCTCAGTAATCGACCGGACCTCGACGTCGGGTTGGGACGAAATCCAATCAAGGATGCTTTCGAACGTCGTGCCGGATGGTTCGTCTGCACAGCCGCGCACCAGTTCCGGGTCGTAAGAATGAATCGCGGCGACTACGATTGGCTGCGGATCCCGAGTGCTCCTCACGGAGGCGATCGCTTTCGGCAGATGAGCCAGTTCGCAGGTCGCAGGCAGGAACTTCAACCGCGAGAACTCTCCGGTCGTGCCTTCCATGTTCGCCGATAGTGCCTCAAAGCCAAGATCCTCCAGCACGCTCAGCGTGACCGAGTCATACGTGCCCCAAGGAGGTATGAATGTCGCCATTCGAACCCCGAGTGTCTCTTCCAGCAGGGACTTTCCTCGGAGAATCCTCCGGCTCTGGCTGTCGCGTTCAAGTCCTCTGAACTCAGAGTATCCCGCCGCATGCTCTGAGCGTATCGACTGATGAGAAAAGCCGTGCAGCGCTACGTCCACGACACCCGAGTCCACGGCCTCCTTCAGGATTCTGGCCTTCTCGCCGGCAAGCGGCACAGAAGTCTGCGCCGAGGCATCGTGGGCGTCGCCTGAGCAAACGTAGGGAATGACTGCGAAAGTGGCCTGCATTTTGTGCCGCTTGAGAGCCGCGATGACCCGTACGTCGGCAGCAGTATTGCTCAGGCTCGAATAGTCGTCATAGCGCAGAACTAGAGGGATTCTCCCCTTGGTTGAGTACATCCGCGTCAAAGTAGCTGCTGGCACCACTCAATCTTGTGCCGGAGGCCGTCCTCGAACTCGGTCTTGGCCCGGAAGCCGAAGTGCTTCTCGGCGCGGGAGACATTGAGGCGGCGAAGGAGCTGGCTGTCGAAGCAAATTGAGTCTGATGTCGAGGGCATGGATAGGAAACCAGGGAGGAGGAATAGGCCGAGGTTAGGGTTAGACGACGCTCCGGCCCGTAGCATACCGATGGCGGATGATAGGGCGAGAGAGGCGGTGTGTCAAGGAACATTTCCGATTTCCGATTCCAGATTGCAGATTGGAGATTGGAGATTGCAGAATCTAGATTGAGGGTCCTGCATCCAGGAACCGCGCCACGCGGTTCATCATGGTGAACTTGAGTTCGTTCTGACGAACGAAGGAAGATGAACTGCGAGCAGCTTGAGCTTGGCTGAGAAGTCCGGGGCGCGGGTCGTCAGGCGTCGACGCCCGCGCTCGCTCGCCTGAGATGGTCTTCGACGGATGCTAGAAAGCTCTCGGCTCTCTCCAGACCGGCCTGCGCCACCTCCCGAGGAATGACAAACCGGTACTCGTAGTCGCTGATCTGGCGTTGTTCGAAAGCACGGCTCAGGTCGCGTCCCATGTCTGCGGGAAAGATGCCGGTCTTGACGAACTGCTCGCCGAAGGCGGAGATCACTGCTTTGTGAGACGAGAACGAAAGCCCCTTTGCTAACAGCAGGGCCTCGGCACAGACATTAGGATTAGGCTGAGGTTGAGGTACAGGTTGAGGCTGAGAGTCAGAGGAACGCATCTGTTGCCTTTGCCTTAACCTATACCTTAGCCTTAACCTTGCCCTGTCTCATGCCGGGATTCCCTCACGCCGCAGGTTCAGCAGGAGTGGGCTGACCACGTCCCGGTATTCGGATTCCGACACCGGATAGACTGAAATCAGGACCCCGTACTTGAGGTTCAGGTCGAACACGACGCCCGCCGTGCGGTCGATCTCAAGGGTCGGGCTGACGTCGCCTTCGAGCACGACGGCAATGTCGATATCGGAATCATCGGTGGCGTCGCCGCGAGCCCAGGAGCCGTAGAGGATAACCTGCTTCAAGCGCGGTCCGTAAAGCCGGCGCAGCGCCTGATTCAGTTCGGCCAGAACGGCACGAAGCTCAGGAGCTGCTTGCGAGGGGACCACCGGGACGCGGGAGCTCATGCCCAAGTCTATGCCGTATCTCAGTCCGCGTCAAGTCGAAACGGGCGCGGGGCACGCCGCGGTTTCTGACAGTCTAGATTGGAGATTGCAGATTGAACAGAAAGAGGAGTCGAGGATTCTAGGATTCCAGGGGTCCAGTGGCGGGCAGTCCGGCTTCGGACAATTCAGATGCATGCCCTGAGCGAACGAGGCAAGTCGAACAGGTCAGATACCAGAACCCAGAGTCTGCGAGGTACTACCGGTGGTATGACAGCGGGCAGGATCCACAATTCTCCCGCCCAGTGGGCGGCCCAGAGACCGCTCCCCCGGCTGCATCTGCCGATACGTCGCGAGATACGACAAATCCCACAACTCGTCGTACTTCAAGTCGAACAACAAGCCAAACGACAATGCGAACGACTTCAGGAACATCTGCTGAAACGACTTCTCGAACAGCTCGCGATTCAGCCCGACATAGGACTCAGAATTGAAGCCGAGGTAGAGCTTGAGATTCAGGAAAAGACACAGGTCAGTACACATCGCGTCACACAAGTGAGGATACGTGCTGACGTACAACCGGACGTACTTCTGAAGACACAACTGCGGGTTCGACACGAGCTCCAGGTGAGGCGCATTCGCGCCCGTGGTCAAGGAAAAGCCGCCAGGAACGCCAAGGCGTAGAGGGTCCGGATAATGCAGAAGTCAGAGACCAGAAACCAGAAGGCAGAAATCCAAGGCCGAAGTCAAAAGGCAGAAGCCAAAGGCCAAAACCGAGGACGGGCTATCGAGGGATCGAGCGGCGAACGAGTCGGATGCAAGATGCAAGATGGCAGAGGTCAGAAGTGAGGAGAGTGGCACGATGAACGGGCAACGATGAACGAAGAACGATACGCGACAGGGGCCGCCGAGGCCAATGCAGAACTGCGGAGGCGGAGAGGAGAACCGCAGATTACGCAGATGGCACGCACTGTCAGACAGGGGCCGCAGAGGCCAAGTGTCACCCTGAGAGAGTCTGACGAGTCGAAGGGTCTCGCAGAATACCCACAGATGGTCCGGGCTCGGACAAGGTTTAAGTCAAAGACCAAAAGGCAAAAGCGAGGACGGTCGATCACGGGAGAGCGCGACCAAGGGATCGAGTGGCGGCCGCGGAGTCAGCCGGCAGTGTCGCGTTGAAGCCGGTGCCAGAGGTCGAGGACGTGTTTGGCTTCGCACCAGCGCGCGATGTACGCGGTGTCGAGGGTGTCTTTCTGCACCGCGTAGACTCCTCGCGCATCGAAGTAGTGTTTGTCCAGATCGGACATCCGGTACCATTCGAGCTTGGCGATGATCACATCCTCGGGCGTGGCGATGGTCACCATGAAACGCTCGTAGGGATACCGCTTGCGGCGCGCGAAAGCCTCGCGTCCGTACTCGTCACCCTTTCTCATCCAGAAGTCCACCTTGAGCCCGGTCTCCTCGTGGATGGCGTTGAACATGCTGCCTTCGCGCAAGGCCGCCTTGATGGACTCTTCGGCCACCGCATAGTCCGGCTCCAGCAAGGTCTTGATGCGCCCGATGTCAGCGGGCGCGATGACGACCACGAAGTCTATGTCGTGAGTGGAACGCGGAACCCCGTGGTAGTTGACCGCAAGGGCGCCGGTGAGCATGTACGGGATGCCGGCGTGGTCCAGCCGGTCGGCCACATCCAGCCCCAGTTCCCCAAAAGTCACGCCCGGCAGCTTTCTCTAAGCAGACGGCGTGCTTCCGAGTCCGACGCCCCGGGATGACGGTAACGGATCCCGGCCAGCGCGAACTCGGTCACGAAGTCGGTTATCTCGAAGCCGATTCTGAGCCGCTGCTCGCCGGTCATCTTTCTGAGTATCTCTATCTGCCGGCGGTTGACCGGCTCGATGTATTCACTTGCCTTGCTCGCCGGGCCTCGTGTCATGCATCTGATGCTACCTGCGAGGGAAGAGAGGTCAAGATGCGCGGACGCCGGGCGCGTAGGCGGACGGCGGACCACGCAGAAATCGGACGCCCAAAAGCCAGAATACGGAACTCGGGATGCCGAGGAAGTCCAACCACGGACAAACGCGGATGCACACAGATTGCGGCCCGGTCAGGAGGCAGAGCCAACGATGGACGAAGGGACGATGGACGTCGGAACGAATACCCGCAGATTACGCAGACGACACGGAGTGTCGCCCTGAGCGAGTCAGACGAGTCGAAGGGTCTCGTAGAATATCCGCAGATGGTCCGGGCTCGGACAAGGTCGAAGTCAGATACCAGAATGCAGGTGCGGCTGCGCGCGAGGGTGTGTATACTTCTGAGGCTACAAGCCGCCGGGCAGGTTTTCGGGGTTATCTGCTTGTGGCTCGGGGCGTTAGGCTCGTGACTCTTAACTCGACACCCCCGCCTGGGGGATAGCCCTCCGAAGTGTTTGGGAGACAACGTACGACGTTACTTCGTACATCGTTGGGAGGACGATTCGGTCAGTTGCGTACACCGTTGTATCGTGCATCGTTAGGAGGGCAGTATCGTACATCGTTGGCCTCAGCCCCTGTCGGACCGTGCGGAGGGTCATCTCGACCGCAGTTCCCCGGTGAGCTTCCTCCGCAGTTTGGCGGGCCACTCAGGACCTAGTCCCGTCTGCTGCGGTCCGGACGGTTTACCGCACTGCGGCCCAAGTTGCGGTCCAAGCAATGGGTGAGGTTGTCCCCAAGGTCGCTTGGACCGCCGCTCTCCACGTCGCCTCCCGAGGAGCCCTCCGATGAGCTTACGGAGGAACCGTCAGGGGTATCTTGGAGGCATTTTAGATTGCAGATTGTAGGTTGGCGAGAGGGGAAACCGGATTGTGCAGAAAGCAGAACGCGGCGGAGCCACGCGGCCGGTGGCCGCGAGTTTCCAGTGACCAGTTTGCAGTTTGCAGTGTCAAAGGGCGGATGGCGGAAAGCGGATAGCGGTGAGCGGTTTGCGGCGGAGCGAGCGGTCAGCGAGACCGGAGGAAGGTCTCTACCGCGGACACGAATTCGTGGGCCTGCTTTATGATCTCGCCGGCCGCTGCGCCATCCACGTCCATCTCGTAGCCGTAGTCGCCGAGTATGCGCTTGTCGAACGCGTCCAGCAACCAACGGTGGTACTTCGGGTCGAGCAGACCGGGCTTGGCCAAGTGCTCCCCAAACGCAGCGTGAACGCCCGAATGCTTGCGGAACTGCTGCTCCATGTCGGCGAGGGCCGCCTCGGCGGCGTAGAACATCGCGTAGTAGGCGCGGCCGGCGGCAAAGTCGGGCTCGCCGTCGCGCAAGAGGAGCTCAGCCGCATGAAGGGCGCGACCGGCCTTCACCAGCAACTTCTCCGATTCCTGCCTCTGCCGCGATTCCCTCCTGTCGGACGTTCCGAACGAAGAAATCGGTACTCTCGGTCCACGCACGCCGGCTCAGGAAGACCCGACTGAGGCTCAGTCCGTGCCGAAGCGAGAGCTCGGAGGCGAGTCCACCGGTGCGGTCCACTTCACCGGGGTAGTCAGCAACTTCGTCGAGTACAATCAGCACGTCAACGTCCGACTCCGGCTCGGCCTCGCCTCGGGTGTACGAACCGAAGAGATACACACCGACGAGCCGCTTTCCGTACAGCAACTCGAGTCCTTGCCTGAACTCGGCAAGAATCCCGCGGACTTCGGGTAGCGAGCGGGTCGTCAGGTTAACGGCAGTCATGATGTCAGCATAGCAGGATGAGGGATGATGTCAAGAAGGAGGGGCGGGCACGGCGGAGCCGCGGGGGGCTAGCGGTTAGGGACGGGCAGAAGGCAAAAGCCAAGAGGCAAAACGCAAGACGAAGACGCGGCCAAGGGCCGCGAGTGTCCAGTGACCAGGCGGCAGGTGTCGGTAAGGATGGCGGACAGCGGTCGGCGCAAAGCGGGCTGCCGGCTGTCTATATGTAGTATCCGACGTGAGTAGAACCACAATTCTCCCGTGGGGGGAGCGGACCGGAGACTGCCTGGAGGGCAGCTATCGAAGAAGGAATAGGCTAAGGTCAAGATTGAGGTTTGGACCAAGGAATAGGTTAAGGCTTAGGTTGAGGTTTGGGCTGAGGCTTGAGACGAGGCTTAAGGCAAGCGATGTCGCGAGGCTTGAGCCGAGCGATGCGTGAAGCGATGACAGAAGCGTTTCCGTAAGCGATGAACCGAGAGTTGAGCTATGGCCTGAAACGAGGCTTCGATTGTGGTTTCCAGCGAAGCTTGAGATGAAGTTTCAGACGAGGCTTGTAGCAAGGAATGAGAGAAGCGTTGACGGAAGGGAAAAAGGGATCGAGATATCGAGCGGCGGGCAGTCCGGCTTCTGACAATTCAGAAGTCAGATATCGGAGACCGGAATGTAGAAGTGGGATGTAAGCTGCAAGATGTAAGATGTTAGATGTCAGGAGTGAGGAGAGTGGAACGATGAACGGGCCACGATGAACGAAGAACGATACGCGACAGGGGCCGCAGAGGCCAACGCGGATGACACAGATTGCGGGTTGCGGTTGGCGGACGGCGGGCACGGTCTGCGGTGCACGGTGTACGAGAGGCGGAGAGTGGTCGAGCCGACTGGTGACGACGCGTCAGGCGAGGAGGAGACGCATGGGCTGGAGTTTACGGGAGAAGGGGTTCAGGACGAGCCCGAGATTCTCCAGCGTGACAACTCCGAGAAGCGGCTGGTCGCCGTTCTCCCCGAGGATGACCGGTGTGTGGCCGTCGGCATTGGCCAGGGCGATGTGAGCTTCGGAGACCTTGCGCTCAATGGTCGTACCATCGGCCAGGGCAAAGAGCTCGGTGCGCTTTGGTTTCAGGCCGAGCCGCTTCCACACGGTCTCGGGCAGCAGCGTATATGATGCACCACTGTCGACCAGGAATCGGACCGCCACTTTCTTGCCGGTCGGGCCGGTGACAACAGCCTTAATGTAGGTTGTCCCCATGGCTACTCCCCAGGTCGCTGGTTGCTAGTCAGGCATGCGCTGGCAGGTTTCATCGACATTCTCATGATAGTATCGGCGGGTCGGCGGCAGGTGTCAAGGAAAGCGCGGCGAAGCCGCGCTCACATTCTAGATTCTAGATTGTAGATTCTAGATTCCCAGGCACCGGACAATGCAGAAGTCAGAGAGCAGAAACCAGAATGCAGAACTGCGGAGGCGGAGAGGAGAACCGCAGATAACGCAGATGGTCTGGGCTCGGACCAGGCTGAAGTCAGAGGCCAAAAGGCAAAGGCCAAAAGTCAAAACGGCGGACGCGGGCGCGAATGGCCAACGACCAGGCGGCAATTCCCAGTCAATGACCAATACCCAAGTCCCATTGACCAATCAACGAGGAAACGGCGGGGAGCGGAAACCACTTGACATACCCGAGACGGGCGTTAGAATCCGCTCCGGTGAGCGTCCCCCAGCTATCCGGCCGTGGGCGCGAGGCCGGAGCTACCGAAGCCGCGGGTTTGCTGCGCTCATTGCTCGCCCCTTCCAACTGGAAGCGCACCGCCTTCTTTCTCGCCAGCGACGCGGGCGTGGTCATCGGCGCAAGCTTCCTGACCCACCTTGCCGTCATCCGCCACGTCAATTCCGGTGTGACCTACTACATCCACGGCGTGATGCCGTTTGCCGTTGCGGCCGTCGTCTGCCAGGTGGTTTTTGCCTTTCTCTTTTCAACCTACCGGCTGAAGTGGTCCACGTTTTCGCTGATTGACGTACCGCACCTGATGATACCCTGCCTCTGCACCACGCTACTGCTCGGCGGGCTGGCCGGGGAGCGGGTCTTTGCCGGCCTGACTCCGCTCTCAGCTGTGACGTACGGGTTCTTGAGCGCCGGCGGAGTGATCGGGGTTCGCGCGAGCAAGCGCTTCTATCGGGAAGTAGTCCGCCGGAACGACGGAAAGCGCACTGTCCTCGTGATGTGCGCGCATAAGAGTTACTTCCTGCTCGATACGTTGCGCCGGATCCCGCACTTCAACAACCGAATCGTCGGTTTCATCGACCCGGACCCCGTCAACCGCGGCACGGTCAGCCAGGGCTTCCCGGTGCTGGGAACATTCGAGGAGATTGAGCAGGTCGTCACCCGATGTCGAATCGAGGCCGCGTTCGTGTTCCTGAGCGCGGACCCGAGCTTCGCAATCGGCGCGCTTTGTCAGCGGCTGAATCGGCTGGGGCTGGAGGTGCGGCTGATCCCGTCCATGGCGGATTTGATCGACGACCGGGCCGACATCGGCGCTCTTGAACGCCTGACCATCCACGAGCTGACCGGACAGCAGCCGGTCAAGGTGGACCCCGGAGAGATGGAACACGTCTTTGCTGGTAAACGCATCATGGTCACCGGCGCGGGCGGTTCGATTGGGTCGGAACTCTGCCGCCAGCTCGCCCGGTTCAATCCGGCGATGCTCGTGCTCTTTGAGCGGGACGACTCGAACCTCTTCTACGTTGAGAGGAACCTGCGCAGCGCTTATCCGAGCGTCCAGGCGGTCCCGTTCCTCGGGGACATCACCCGTCAGGATGACGTCAGCCGGGTTTTCGCGCGGACCCGGCCGCAGGTCATATTCCATGCCGCCGCCTATAAGCACGTCCCGATTCTCGAGTTCCACCCATCGGAGGCGATCCGCGTGAACGTGCAGGGCAGCCACGTCGTGGCCCAGGCTGCGGTGGTCTACGGCGCGGAGAGCTTCGTCTATATCTCAACCGATAAGGCGGTGAACCCGTCGAGCGTGATGGGCGCGAGCAAGCGAATCGGCGAGACCCTGGTGAGAGCGATGAACAACCGCGGCGGGGTCCGTTTCCTCGCGGTCCGGTTCGGCAACGTGCTCGACAGCCGGGGCAGCGTCACGACCATTTTCCGCGACGCCATCGCGCGGCGCGAGCCCGTGACCGTCACCGATCCGGAGATGAAGCGCTACGTGATGCTCACGAGTGAGGCGGTGCTGCTGGTGATGCAAGCGGTGGCATTGGCCGCAACGGCCCCGGCGGAACAGTGTGGGGAGGGCGGGGAGGTCTTCGTCCTCGACATGGGCAAGCCGGTGCTGATTAGGGACCTGGCCGAGACGATGATACGCCATGCCGGGCTGCGACCGGGGATTGACATCCCGATTGTCTATACGGGACGGCGGCCGGGCGAGAAGCTGTTCGAGGAGCTACTCACCGCGGAAGAGGGCACGACTGCGACCGTGAACCAGCGTATCTTCCGCGCCAGGTTCTCTAAGACTTGCAGCTACGACACACTGCTTGAAGACCTGCGGCGTTTGTATGCGCTGGCCCAGAACGGTGACGCGGCAGAGGTCCGGGCCGAGATCAAACGCCTGGTCGCGAGCTACAGTCCGGATGCGGCGTGTCTCGGTGGTCTTCCGACCGCGTCCGGCGAGGTGATGGCCGGGCCGAGGCCAAAGGCGTTCGCGGCGCAGCCGCCGGAGTGCACAAGCCCGACGGCAGCCTAGCCGCAGATTACGCAGATAGGTCGGGCTCGGACAAAGCTGAAGTCAGAAACCAGAGATCAGATTGCAGAAGTGGGAATGAAGTGACGTGCCTTTGATTCTTTCCCCTGCCAGTTGACATGCTGGCCGGCGAATCCTAGAATCCGGCCGTGGCACAAACGCAACCGAACGCGGGGCCGACGAGCCCCGGGTTCAAGGGCTCAGGGGCGGCCGAGCTGCTCCTCCAACAGCTCACAGCTCACCGCTCACAGCTCACCGCCGACTGCCGTGAGCCGTCAGCCGTCTGGAATGAGGTCGTCGACGTAGCGGTCAGCGAGCACGTCGCCCCGCTGCTCTACAAACGCTTCAAAGAGAACGACGCGCAGGCTCTTGTCCCGGCCGATGCGTGGAAGCGGTTGCGTCGGGCGTACTTCCTCAGCGGCGACCGGAACACGCGCCTTTCCCGAGAGTTGGGGACCGTGTTGCAGCGCCTGCGCGATTCCGGCATTCTGGTGATCGTCTTGAAGGGCGCATATCTTGCGGAGGCGGTCTACGGCGACGTCGCACTCCGGCCGATGGTCGACGTCGACCTGCTCGTTCGTAAGACCGACCTCGACCGAGCCCAGTCCATCCTGCTCGACATGGGCGGCTTTCAACAACAGCCTTCCAGAGACCGGAACCGGAGTCTACCGCCAAGACACAAAGGCACAAAGATGAGTCCGGACGGAAATGCTCTGCGTCCGCCTGGCGGCCTTGGGGTTGTATCGTCTGACTCTACCGGCGAGAACGCCGTGCACCCGGTTTCCGGGCAGCCCGGGGGTGTCGAACCGGACCGCGAGCTGAAGAGACACGCCCTGCCGGTCTCCCTTCGTGACCTTGCCATCGAGCTTCACTGGACCATCGTGTCGCCAACCGGACCGGCCAGAATAGATGACACCGGGCTCTGGAACAGGGCCCGCCCGGCCTTGATAGCCGGTGTCGAGGTGCTTACGCTATCCCCGGAAGACCTTTTGCTGCACCTGTGTCTGCACTTCTGCTATGAGGATAGTTGCGTGGGGCTGCGTTCCTTGTGCGACGTTGCCGAGACCGTTCAGCACTTCGACGGCGAGTTGGATTGGCCCCTGGTCGCAGAACGTGCCCGCGAGTGGGGCGCAACCAGACATGTGGGTCTGGCACTTCATCTTGCCGCAAGCATGTTGGGCGAGGCAGTGCCTGATGATGTCGTTGAGCGCCTCGTCCCCGAGGGGATTGACCCGCGCATACTCGAAGCGGCGAGAGAGGCCGTTCTCACGCAGACCGGCCGCCACCACTGGGAGTCGCTTTTCCGCGCGCAGGGCGCGAGAACACTGGGTGAGAAGGCAAAGTTTCTCAAGGAGAGAATCTTCCTCTCTCGTGACGAGATGGCCGCGAAGTATCCCGCATCACGAGGCTCAAGGTATTTCTACCTCTATTACGCGCTGCGGCTAAGGGACGGCCTCCGTGCTTACAGGTTCCACGCCTTGCGGCGAGCCCGGCTGATGATGCAGCGTCGCCGACGCGAGCGGCACGCAACGCTCCACGACTGGCTGACGCGGCAGTAGGCCGACGCGGCCAAGGGCCGCGGACAATTCTAGATTTTAGCCTTTGGACTCGGCAGAGATTCTTCGTCCACGAACAGGCGAAATGGACGCCGGATTCGCCACTCCTCGCGTCGGTCGTCGTACTGCCCAACCGTCAGCCTGCCGCTCAGCAGCTTCAGAAACACCCGATAGCGCGCATCGAAGCGCACCAGTCGAGGCCGAAGACCACGAGGAAGCAGGCGGTCGAAAGGCCCGAGGCCGGCAACGAGGCTGTACAGCTTATGAGGAACCAGCCCGGCACACCTCCAAATCATCTGGCCAAAGCGCGCCCGGCGAAGGACCACAAGGCCTTGTCGGCCGCCGGGGACTTTCCGACGCCGAGCCCCGCGCTGCGCAGACGTGACGCGACCGATGATATCCTCAGGCTGCAGCACCCACGGGTCATCCTGCAGGTTGTTATCCCCGCGCGTACGGATGCCTTCTTGCGGTCTCCCGTCTGTCGGACGACCGGAGCGGGGACCGACGGAAACGACTCGGTGCACGACCGTCATATCCGCTTCCGGCGACTTGAGGCATACGACGTCGCCCGGCCACACCCGCTTGGCACCGTACGGTTTGACCTCAAGGAGTTCCGGTTCCACCAGCGTGGGGTTCATGCTGGTGCCGGTATAGACAACTCGCAGCGCGCCACGAGGTGCGAGAGTCACGACCGTCATTGGCCCCTCGTCCTTGGTCTTCTCGACCGGCGCCTCGGCAGGGGGGACCGGAAGCACGCGCCCAATTCCCTCCCAGAACCGGCCGTCAAGGCCTAGTCTGAGCGAATATGCCGGGACTGCTGATGCCAGCGCACGGGAAGCACTGACGCCGACTGGGATTCGGGAGTTGGGAGTCGGGACATGGGAAGCCACCGCCTGGGTGAGATTCAAAGCTGATTCAAGGAGGAGGGCGGCGGCCTGCGTGGAGTTGAGCGGTTCCAGCTCGTCAGCGGGCGACTGGAGCAGGAAGAATATTGCCCGCAGTGGCACGGCCTGCTCTACGGGCCACGAGCCTTCCGGCCCATTAAGGAAGAAGCGACTCCAGGTCGGCCACGGATGAGCCCAGAAGCGTCCCGTGCCGTCCCGCACGACCAGCGTCATGTCGTCGCAAATCGAACGCCAGGGCGATGGAAGTCGGCGGCTCGCCGTGCTCTTGCCGACCCCGCCCGGCCCGGCCATGACAAAGCCGCTTCCCTGGTATTCGGCCAAGGCTGCGTGGAGCAGCAGTCCGCCGCGGACCAGGGACTCCCGCGCGATGGCGGAGGCGATTCGCTCCATCCCGATGACCTGCATATCCGGGTTTGTCGGCTCGGGAAGACAACACACGACCGCGCCGCCGCTTTCAGCGTCCGGTCGGTCGGACGGATTGCTCTCGCCAGAGACGGCGACGTACAACGCGCGCCCGGTGTCGCCCGGGCCGAGGCACATGACCTTGCCCAACTCGGCCACAATCACAGCGGCCCTGTCGTCAACCGGACAAACGAGCCACCGCTGGCCGTCGGCGAGGTCGAGCTTCAGACCGGGAGGGGTGTCAGACACAGGGGCATGAGCTTACCACGAGGACACCGAGACACAAGGGGCGAAGGCGAAAGAACTAGCGGCGGTCAGTCTCAGCAAGCCGGGTTGGGAGCGGCTTGAAAAAGGCGGGGGACGGCTCTAGTAACCAAGCGCAATGACGACCATCCCGTTGGAGCAGTGATGCGCGAGACCGCCCATAACACACGAGCCCTGCGCGGCGTTGCCGAATTTGCAGGCACCTGACGTCCGGGCACCAGTTGTGCAGCCACCCACCGCGGTCGCCGCGTCGCTCAGGCACACGGCCCGCGGGGGTTCGCATGGCTCGAGGGTTGGTTTGAACGCAGACGGCTCTTTCACATTCAGCCGCCGACGTTCATTTCCAGTGTCGTAGTTGCCGGTTGGTGAAGTCTACCCCCCCGACTGTCGAGTCAACAGGAGAAAGGGATCCAAGGGTCAAGGGGTCCAGCGGCGAACACCGGACAATTCAGAAGTCAGAAAGCAGAGACCAGAATGCGGAGCTCCAGGGGCTGAAGTCAGAAGGCAAAAGGCAAGAGGTACGATGCAAAGGTAGAAGAAGCGAGTGCGCGGATGCTTGACCGGTGAAGAACAAGGCGCTGCAGGGCTGAGGCGGCGCCGGATGGCCAGCCCCCTTCGTCCTGCCCATACTGTGTCCGCGTCAGCCGAGGCGACTTGGCCCGACGTCGTGTTACGCTGCACGCCGCCGCCGCAAGATGCGGCATTCCCCGTCCCGGAGTGCCGCGAGTCGCTTACTCAATGCGTCATAACTTGGCCATACTCAGGGCCCTACCTTGCAACGAGAGGCTTTTTTGCTCCTAGGCACGCGTATTGCATAGGCTAGCGTTTGCGGGAAGCGGCAGAGCGAGCCGGCAACGCCGTCCTCCCGCGGGGGTCTGCAGTTCAGGCCATTGAGAACCGTTCAAGTAAGGAACCAGGAGGAGAAGACGTCTGCGTCACGTACAGAAGCACGTAGCTTGACACGAGCCGCAGGAGCCGACAGTCAAGAAGACTGGTTGGAGCTCCTTGCACCGGACCGTGGACCTCGACTGCAGCCATACGGTCATGCTGCGGTTGCCCGTCGGCCTCGCCTGCGCCTTCGGCTGAACAGGGTGCTGCTGAGCATGCTGTCTGACCAGTAGCGCGCGGCCCTTCGTCTGAGATTCCGGATTCTGGATCGGAGATTGAGCGCGGCCAGGGGCTGCGAGTCTCCACTGAGGCGCATTCGCGCCCAAGTCCCTCTCCTCTTAGATCCCAGCTTGCAGATTCCAGATCGACGGGCGTAGGACAGCGCCCGAGTTTTGACTTTGGGGCGGGGTGGCCCATAGTCAGCGCTGGCAAAAACGGACTACTCGCTCGCCGAGTTCCCGAAGCTGAAGGCCGCGGCCGACGCAGTAAGCCTCCCGCGGTTCCGCGATGGGTACTTCCTGAAGTAGGCGCGCTGGCAAAGAACGGGCCAGCGTGACGAAGCTCTAGGCCGCGTCCGGAGCGGGGCGGCGGAGTTTGACGCAGCGCGCAAGGGACCAGGCGTACCAGTCGCAGACGTCGCCGATGCAGCGGCCGGTAGACACGCAGAGGGGCTTGACCCGCGCGGGGTCGATACCGATTTTCACGAGTTCCGCAATCCGGTCGAGGCTGAGCTTGGTTGCGGGCACGTCTGCCTGGGTAAGGCTGCCGTTCAGCAACATCTGCCCCTGCCTGTGGTAGAACCACTCTTCCGCGCCCTGCGCGTACCCTTCGGCGAGCAGCCGTTCATCGTCGGCTGCAAGCACCAACCCCTTAGCTTCCCGCTCGGCCAGGCGGATGAGCTTCGCCGCTTCCCGCAGGTCCACGCCTGCCTGTTTGTTGCCGAAGATCGCCACGTTCCCGGATGACCTTCGCTGGATGACAATCGCCGCCCGTGCGCCGTACTCGGACCGGGCGTACTTGTGGATTCCGTCCTCGTCCGAGTCGATGGTCACAATCCGCAACCGTCTCTGCCCCACCGCGATTTCCTCTACCTTGGCTTTTGCATCGAACTCCGGCTTGACTACGGTGAAGAAACGCAGTTGCTCTTCGTACTTGGCCTCAATTGCGACGAGCGCCCATTCGATCACTCGGTGCGAGTCGTCAGGATACCTCGCGTGTAGCAGCTTGACCACGTATGAGATATCGAACGGCGAAGCGTTGCCTTCGACGTCAGCAGCTCGTACGAACCGGAGGATCTTGGCAAGCGACGGGTCGTCGCTCACGCCGAGTTCTTTCGCGACAAGAGTGGTCGCGCAGTCGTCCGCTTTCCGCCCCTCTTCCATTGTCGGGTGTTCGTCGAACCGGCCCCCGCCGATGCCAAGCAGCAGAACTCCGTGCGCCTCGTAGTCTTCGGCCTTGCGCCCGGCTTCCGCCAGTTTGCGGATAGACGTAAAGGTGATTGCGGCCGTGCTGATGCCGGGAAAGCGCTGCTCCCCGAACTTGCGGAGAAACCAGATTGCCACGATTTCGTCGAGGTGCGGCCGCTCGTGGGTCAGGATGCTCTTGTAGACCACAGTGCAGCCAGACTATCGTAAAGGGGTCCAGGGGTCAAGGGGTCTAGTGGCGGGGGCAGACAATCCAGAAGTCAGAGAGCAGAACTGGGGCGGAAGAGGGATGGAGGGAGAGAGGGACAAACGGAGTAGGGGATTAAGGCGAAGGGGTGAAGTGGGTGAAACGACGCAGGGCGGGCGAAACGCCCGCCCTGTGCCAGCCGAGCCTACGTCCGGCTAACCGCGGCCGTGGCCATCTTGACCACCGCCCTTGCCTTCGCGGTGCTCGTGGTTCTGGTCCCAGCCGTAGTGCCGACCGTTGTCCCAGCCGAAGTGCCAGCCCCGGCCGTAGTACGGACGTCCCCTGTGACCGGGCGGCAACTGCCCGTGCTCGTCATGTCGTGCCATACGGCCCGGCCCATGATGATGGACGAAGCTGAACCAGGCAAGCACTGGACCCCAGAAGAACCGCGCCCGCCGCTGTGACCGCGGCGGAGCCGCGTACGTCGTACTCGAGAGCAGCAGTAAGAGTGCCGCTACAGCTATGATGCTTCGCTTCATGATTACTCCTTTAGACGGTGACCATACGACCGTATATACTGCTGCTCGGCGGGTTCTATTCCGGGCTCAAGAGGGAGCTATGCCGGCAGGATGATGGCCGAGGTCGAGTACTCCGGCACCATCTGGAAGGTCTCGGTCAGTCCGACCTCGATGCGTTCGGGCCGGAGCAGGGCGAATATCTTCTGCTGTTCCGAGAGGTCCGGCCAGACCGGGTATCCCGGGCTGTAGCGAACGGTCCTGCTCCAGCCCGGCAGCTTCGGCAACCGGCGCTGGCCGTATTCGGCTAGCGCCTCGGTCAGTTCGGCGCTCAGGCCGTGCAGCAAGAACTGGTCGTGCACCCGGCCCTGTTCAGCCAGCTTGCGGGCCTCCGCGGCCGGCCGCCTACCCATGGTCACGACCTGGAGGGCGATGTGGAAGCGCGCCGACCCGTGCTTTCGCTGGAGACGACGGGCAAAGGCGGGGGCGAATCTCAGGCGAGCCAGTTCCTGGCCGGTCCCGGGGTGGAGGACGAGCAGGTCCTTGCCGCTGACGCCGGCCTCATACAGGCCATAGACCAGCGCCCCGTGCCAGAGCCTGCGCCCGTGGCCGGTGGCGAGCAGCCGGCCCAGCGCCTGCTCGGCCTCAAGCCGGACCGCCCTTGTCGCTTTGGGCCCGAGCATGCGCCAGCGTTTCTGAAACAACGCAGCCTGGTCCAGAAACGGCGCGTAGCTCCGGACGTCAACGTGGACTATCTTAGTCAGGGCGCGAGCGTACCCGCCAAAGACGCGGGGCTGATTCCAGACGGCCTCCGGCTGCGGTCTGGGACCGGGCTGGCTGCTGGTTCCTGCCTTGCTTGCGACCGGGCTGGGTACGGCTTTCCCGGCGCGCGCCGGTTTCTGCTCCTTGATGTCTGTCACTTGACTCCTGTCCTGGCCGGTAATGGCCTGCATGATTCTCAGTCCTTCGAGTGCGTCCTTCGCATAGAGCACCCTGCCTGGATACGCCGGCTGGAGCTCTTTCTCCACGTACGCTCGCGTGAGCGCCGCGCCGCCGCAGATCACCGGGGTCTTGAGGCCGACCCCGGCAAAGACCTCGATGTATTCCTTCATCGCGCGCGCGGATTCGACCAGCAGACCGGAGAGCCCGATCGCGTCCGGTCGAAACTCGCGAGCTGCCTCGAGGATGTCCTCCGCCGTCTGCCGCACGCCGAGGTTCTTCACCGCGAACCCGTTGCTCGATACGATCATGTCCACCAGGTTCTTGCCGATGTCGTGGACGTCGCCGCGCACCGTTGCCAGGAGCAGCGTGCCGCGCCCCTGGTCGCCGCCCGCGGGCAGGTGCGTCTTCAGTACGGCGAACGCGGCCCGCATCGCCTCTGCCGACCGGAGCACGAACGGCAACTGCATCCTGCCGGCCTCGAACCTTCGGCCGACCTCGGCCATGGCCGGCAGCAGCTCTGCCGCGATGATGTCCTCCGCGGCCCGGGTCTTAAGCAGTTCATTGACGGCCTCGGCAATGCCGGCACTGTCTCCGGCGAGCACGCAGTCGCCCGCCGTTGGCACATGGTGTTCGGCAATCGGCGTTCTGCGTTCTGTTTTCTGCGACTGGTCGCGCTCGAGGGCGAGCAGCGCTTCGAGCGGCGTGTTGGGGCCGCGGCGGCGGTTGAAGATCAGGTCCTCGCACCGTTTGACAGTCTCGGGGTCAAGCGACGAAAGCGGCTCGATTCTGCCGGCGTGGAGGATGGCCGCGTCAAGCCCATGCTCGACCGCGTGGTCAAGGAAAACTGTGTTGAGCGCGCGTCGCGCCGGCGGCGCAAGGCCGTAAGAGACGTTGCTGACCCCAAGCAGGGCGAAGCTCTCTGGAAACCGGCGTCTTGCCTGCCGAATCGCCTTCAGGGTTTCGGCCCCGGCGTCGCGCAGCGACTCGTCACCGCTCGCGAGCGTGAAAGTGAGGAAGTCGAAGAAGACGTCGTACGGGGCCAGCCCGCCGCGCCGCACCGCGAGGTCGTACAGCCGCTCCGCCACGTCGAGCTTCCGCTCGCAGGTCATCGCCATGCCCGTGCGGTCAATCGTCATCAGCACCAGCGCCGCGCCCATTCTCCGGCAGAGCCTTATCGTCCGCTCGGCGCGCTCCGGGTCCTCGAG
>Ga0315277_10001949_pt1 | contig 29187 bp, 20 predicted proteins | sample YL17G05_15_MG_FD_203695 | JGI IMG/M metagenome (GOLD analysis project Ga0315277, IMG submission 203695) | Sediment microbial communities from Yellowstone Lake, YNP, Wyoming, USA - YL17G05_15 | ecosystem: Environmental > Aquatic > Freshwater > Lake > Sediment | place: USA: Wyoming | collected... | reverse complement strand
GGCGGAGGCAGGAGCGTTGCTACTGGAGATATCTGCACTGAGGAGGGTATTGTGTTGCCGGCCCTCTCGGAACATACGAGAACAGGGCTGCTTGAGTTCATCTCTCTGGTGAACCAGGGGGTGGCGAATCCGATAGACGTGCCGAGTGTGGTTATGGATATTTCATCCCTGCAGCGAGCTTATGAACTGCTAGCCTCAGACCCTCAAATAGACATTGTCATGTTGCACCTGGGTGCTGAGTTCTTTGCGGGCCCGATGGTTAGTGTGGTGGCCGAGTTGCACAAACATATCTCGAGCTCTGCACAGGAAAAACACCTGATTAAGCCGGTGGTTGTTGCTTTGTCGGAGGAGGGGCAGGTTCATGATACGGAAAAGTATGCGCAGCAACTGAGGGAAACCGGAATCACGGCCTACAATTCGTTACGAAGTGCCTGCCGAGCTTTGAGCCAGTTCGCAGACTACCATAGGTTCGTAGCTGAGAGCAAGGCACAAACCGGCTCTTTGAAGGCGCTAACTGAGAAGTAGCTCGCAGAGTAATAACCAGTAATCGTTGACACCTTATTATACGAGAATTAGCTTGAGGTGGTACTTACTAGTACCACCTTGTTTATTATGGTGACGAAAAGTTTGTTAGCAAAAAGCCGCAGTTATTGTACTTAAGCAACTACGGGTGAGGAGTAATTGCGAAAATAGTTATTTGCCCCCTTGATGGGCCATAGTACCAAAACAATTTATATGCTGCTGGTGTCTTCTGTTGTGCATATGCTTCAAAAACATTTTCCCCATTCGGCCCACTTAGACTCAGAAATGGGTGGGTTTGTAGACTGGGATGTCGTGGATCCCCCGCTAGAAGTTTTATGGTTTTCTTAATAGCCTTGTAGCGGGCTTTTCCCGACGGATTGTCCTCAAGTGACTTATAAGTTGCCTTTGCCTCATCTGTCCATTGTAGCTCAAACAAAGCTTAGACCTTATAAAGTACTAAGGTTAACCCTTGAGACTTTGCCCTGTGCAGCATCGGCAAGACCCCGCCGAACTGCCGCAATAGCAACGGGGTTCTTGAACAGCCAAGCTTCTGAGGCAGGAATTGTTACTTGAGGGTCTAATACGATTTGCCCGGCGCTGTTGCTGTAGATATGGTAGATAATATCTTCCCTCACTAAAAAGCCAGGCAAAACTACTCTCTTTTTGGAATCCGGTTTTACACTCCCGGGTATTCTTGTTAATTCCTCGTCTTTTATTATAGTTGCCATGAATCTGCCCCCCCCTGCTACCTACATACATACACATGCATTATACATCATGGTGGGATTATTTGTCAAGTGGGTTTATCCCACTTTGGAATATGGAAATAGCAGAGAGAAAGTGGTATCTAGTTTTTAGAAGATATAACCACACTAATACAAGAGGCTAGTCCCTGAGAGTAATAACCAGTAATGGTTGATACCTTATAATACGAGAATTAGCTTGAGGTGGTACTTATTGGTACCACCTTGTTTATTATGGTGACGAAAAGTTCGTTAGCAAAAATGTTAGCAAGAAGTATGTATATAAAACTAACTTTATATGCATGACTTCTGGTCACTCATTTGAAGCTTAAACGTTAGGCATCTTGCTTTTAAGTATGGAATGTGTAAAATTATCAGGCTGTATAGCCTCGGATTTCATGACTTCAAGCCACTCTTTCGCAGCTTCGTAGTCAGGAGCCTTGATTATCAATGTGTTAAATGTAATAACGTCAGGCCGTATACTCTGGGATTTCATTTCTTCCAGCCCCTTTTTAGCAGACTCGTAGTCAGGAGCCTTGTTTATAAGTATGTTAAATGTGACAGCATCAGGCTGGATGCCCTGGGATTTCATAACTTCGAGCCACTCTTTTGCAGCCTGGTAGTCGGGAGTCTTACGAATGAGTTTGTAGTATGTAACAACATCAGGGTGGAAGCCCTGGGATTTCATGATTTCCAGCCCCTCTTTCGCAGCCTCGTACTCAGGCGCCTTGTCTATCAGTATGTTATATGTGGTAACATCAGGCTGGATGGTATGGGATTTTATAAATTCAAGCACCTCTTTTGCGGCTTTGTAGTTAGGGGCTCTACGAATAAGCTTGTTGTATGTGACAATATTCGGCTGGAAGCCCTGGGATTTCATGATTTCCAGCTGATCTTTCGCAGCTTCGTAGCTAGGGGCTCTACGAATAAGCTTGTTGTATGTGACAATATTCGGCTGGAAGCCCTGGGATTTCATGATTTCCAGCTGATCTTTCGCAGCTTCGTAGCTAGGAGCCTTGTTCATCAGTGCATTATATGTAACAGCATCAGGCTGGATGCCCTGGGATTTCATAACTTCAAGCCACTCTTTTGAGGCTTGGCAGTCAGGAGCTTTACGAATGAGCGTGATATACGTGACAATATCTGGCAGGACGCCCTGGGATTTCATAACTTCAAGCCACTCTTTTGAGGCTTGGTAGTCAGGAGCTTTACGAATGAGCGTGATATACGTGACAATATCTGGCAAGACGCCCTGGGATTTCATGATTTTTAGCCATTCTTTCGCGGATTCGTAGTCGGGGGCCCTGCCTATAAGTGTGTTATATGTAACAACATTAGGCTGGATGCCCTGGGATTTCATGATTTTTAGCCGCTCTTTCGCATCCTCGTAGTCGGGGGCCTTGCCTATAAGTGTGTTATATGTAACAACATCAGGCTGGATGCCCTGGGATTTCATGATTTCCAGTCCCTCTTTCGCAGCCTCGTAGTCGGGGGCCTTATTTATGAGTGTGTTAAATGCAAAAACGTCAGGCTGGATGCCTTGGGATTTCATGACATCCAGCCAGTCTTTTGCAGCGCGGTAGTGAGGAGCTTTGTGAATGAGCGTGATATAAGTGACAATATTTGGCAAGACGCCCTGAGATTTCATAACTTCCAGCCACTCTTTTGCAGCCTGGTAGTCAGGAGCTTTACGAATGAGCGTGTTGTATGTGATAGCACTTGACCAGATGACTTGGGATTTCATGATTTTTAGCCATTCTTTTGCGGATTCGTAGTCGGGGGCCTTGTTTATCAGTGTGTTATATGTAACAACATCAGGCTGGATGCCATCGGATTTCATATGTTCAAAGGAGTCTCTTGCTATGTTGTAGTCAGGGGACTTGTCGATGAGTGTGTTGTACGTCACAACACCTGGCCAGATACCTTGGGATTTCATGATTTTTAGCCATTCTTTCGCGGCCTCGTAGTCAGGGGCCCTTTTTATTAGTGTGTTATATGTAACAACATCAGGGTGGATACCTTGGGATTTCATGTGTTCAAAAAAGTCTTTTGCCGTATTATAGTCAGGGGATCTGTCTATGAGGGTGTTATACGTAATAGTATTTGCACCAACACTCTGGGTTTGCATAATTTGAAACCAACTCCTCGCGATATCGTAGCTGGGAGAATTATGCATAAGGTTATTGTAAGTAACGACATCAGGAGCTGACTTGGAGGCTATCATACTTTCCAGCATGCGGACCTTGCTTTCATAGTTGGGGAGGCTTGCTATGAGCTTATTCCAACTAGCTAAGTTGTGTTGAACTTCAATTTTCCCTTTGACATCGATCTTGCTAGACAATTCGACCAAACGGTCTGCAGCCTTCTGCGCGGTTGTAGTGGCTTCAGTCAGCATGCCAAGTTGGCCAAGGGTGTAAACAAAACATGAAGCAGCCTCGGTTTCTGCTACCAACTGTACCTTTATGTGACCCAAAATATGTAATGTAAAATCCTCTTCCCACTTTTCTGGTCGATGTTTTTTAGAACCTTCTGCAACATCCAGTGGAGTAATGACGAAGTCTCGAAAGACTTGATATCGCACAGGCTCATCAATAATCACTTGGTTTGGCATACAAAGTTGAGAAGCACGCGTAGCTCTTCGTGCGCTATCTCCGATCCAATCTTTGCGTCCGTCAGGCAGTTCAACCATTATGTCTCTGCCAGAACAAATAGTGACACGGACTGGCGGTATTCTATCTTTTTTAATTCCAGTGCTTAGGCTCATTTCCTCTTGGAACCGTTGAGAAAGGATAACTCCAAGGCAGCAAAGGCCAGGAACTTTGCTGACGTCTTGTGTCATCAAGAGCCAGCCATCGCCGGTGAACTTTATTATTGCCTCATCCAATCCTAGGCTCATGAGATGAGCTTGAATTTGGCTTACAAGCTGTAAATTGAAGGTGTCAAGTTCTCTTGTTGTTAGTTGCATGCCAGACCGGGTTGACCCAATCAGATCTACAGAAAGACAATATATGAGGCCCACGTGGAGCTCATCTGATTTATGTTTTTTCACAGCCGATCCGCACTTCCGTTATCAGATAGACTTTACCCAACCGAGCAGAACCATACTTGGAGGTCTAAAAACCTAGCTGCGATATTCTACAACGATTGGTGTATCCACGCAATGAGTAGTTGCATTTGCTTCTTGAGATCCTCTCCGTTTCGTGCGTATAAGCCTGTTGCCTGGAGACAGCTCACTCTATGATCGAATGACGAAGCAACCAGCGTAATCAAGCAAGACCAGCGCTTCTGAATCGCTGACCTGTTGCAGCCTGTAAGCGATAGGCATCCACCTGGCGCTGCTGCTCGGTGTAGCTCCACCCAAGAAGGCGCCCCATCTCACTGGCGACCGGGTTCAATGCGTCTAATCCCTGGCAAGGACTGAGGCCCACAGCACTGCGGCGAAGTAAAAAGTCCTCTATAGTGAGTGCGCCTTCTTGCTCTACGGCGTGTTGTACCTGAGCCAAAATATCCTGGCTGTGCGGACAGAGGGGCTGCGCTCCCTTCGGGTTGCTGTTTAATATGTCTAAGACCTGAGAAAATCGCGAGCCGTACAGGGAAGCCAGGTGCGACACCGTTTCCAAAGCAAGCCCCCGTTCGTTTGCAGCCTGCTGAAGCGATTGCTGCGGCACAATAGGCGCTCCGGGCAGCGGAGCTTCCGCCGTGGTGCATGGCGCTTTCACGGCGAGCTTGCGGCACACCAAGTCCACTGTTTGCTCGGCCACGGCCCGGTAGGCAGTTATCTTACCGCCTAACACAGAGACGAAGCCGCTTATGCCGTCTTCTCGCTCGTGGTCAACGAGCTTATGGCTTCTGGAGACATCGCCCGGCCTTCTGCTCTTTGCATAGGCCAAGGCCCGCAAACCTGCGGATGTATAGAAAATATCGCTTGATTTCACACCGGGGAAAATGCGCTGGACTTCTTTAACCAGGTAAGCTACGTCATTAGCTTCGGCCTCTACTGCATCCAAATCGCCAGTGTAGTCGGTGTCCGTAGTCCCGATTAGCGAGTAATTCTGCCAGGGAATTACGAAGAAGAGGCGGCCATCGGCGAGCGCAAATAATACAACTGCATTACGGGAGACTTTAGGTGTGAGAAGGTGGATGCCTTTGGTCCTGCGTATCATAGGCCTGGAGCCCTTGCCCAGCATATCGCGTACTGAGTCTACCCAGTGGCCGGTGGCATTGACTACGATGCGGGCCTTCATCTGGTATGTTTCCCCCGATATCTGGTCCTGTACCAGAACCCCGGAGACACTGTTGCCCTCTCTTAAGAATCCCGTTACCTTAGCGTGGTTTAAGATAGTTGCTCCATGCTCTGCAGCGGATAGCGCATTTTCCAGGCAAAGCCGCTCGGCAAAAGGCACCTGGCAATCGTGGTAAAGGTACGAGCCTACTAAGCCCTTTGGCTCCAAGCCGGGTTCGAAATCCAGTGTTTCACGGCGCGTGAGGCGCCGGTGTGAGGGGAGGCTCTTGCGGAAAAAGAGAAGGTCGTAGAGCAACAGGCCAGACGGCAATGCTAACCGCTGCAAAGGCTTACCGCTGGTTACAGGAATTACGAAGGGTAAGGGATGCACAAGATGGGGAGCGATGCCGAGGAGCACGTCCCGTTCGCGTAAGTCCTGGCGCACCAGACCTAACTCAAGCCGCTTCAGGTAGCGGAGACCCCCGTGAATCAAGCGAGAGGAGCGAGAGGTTGTACCGCAGGCGAAATCCATCTTATCGAGAATCAGCGTGCTTAAACCTCTAAGGGCAGCATCCCGCGCTATACCTGCCCCGATGATGCCACCACCCACGACTATGAGATCGAAAGTATCTTTTGCAGCAGCGTCAAAGTCCCGTTTGATCACTTTATCTATTCTTGCTTCAGCCAATGTTTAGACCTTTTCAGAGCCCTGCGCCAGCCTCGGTAAAGAGCGCGGTAATTCTCCCGCTCAGCGCTGGGCAGGAAGAGCCGATCTTCCTGCCAAAGCGATGCAATCTCGGCGCGGTCTTTCCAGAACCCGACTGTCAGCCCTGCAAGATATGCTGCTCCCAGGGCTGTAGTCTCTACCCATTGAGGGCGCGATAGTTTCACACCGAGCATATCGGCCTGGAACTGGGCAAGGAAATTGTTGGCAGCAGCGCCTCCATCCACCCGAATCTCTTTCAGTCGCAATTTTGAATCGGCTATCATGGCTTTTACTACATCGCACACCTGGTAGGCTATCGACTCGAGCGCAGCCCTGACCAGATGAGCCTTGCTTGTGCCGCGGGTCAAACCTAGGATCGTACCCCTAGCGTACATATCCCAATGAGGTGCCCCAAGCCCAACAAAGGCAGGCACGAAGTAGACTCCACCTGTGTCATTGACTTTTGTTGCCAGTTGCTCCGATTCTGCTGCATTTGCAATTAATCCCAGTTCATCGCGCAGCCACTGGATAACGGCCCCTGCAATAAAGACGCTGCCTTCTAATGCATACTCCACACCATCTGCTGTACTCCAAGCTACAGTAGTTATTAGGCCGTGCCTGGAATGCGCTGGGTTCTTGCCAATGTTCATCAAAACAAAAGCGCCAGTGCCATATGTAATCTTGATCATGCCAGGTTCGAAGCATGCCTGGCCGAAGAGCGCTGCCTGCTGGTCGCCAGCGACGCCAGCGACGGGAATGCCGCTTGGGGTAGAGCCAAAAACATGACTGGAAGGTCGAACCTCCGGCAGCATAGCTCTGGGAATTTTGAACATTTCGAGCAATTCGCTATCCCAGTCAAGTGAATGGAGATTGAAGAGCATGGTGCGCGAAGCGTTTGAAACGTCGGTAGCATGAACTGCGCCGCCGGTAAGCTTCCAGATAAGCCAGGCATCAACATTGGCAAACAGGACCTTGCCCTGTTCGGCAAGGGGACGGATGCCCCTTATATTGTCCAACATCCACTCGAGCTTTGTCCCGGAAAAATACGCATCCATCACCAGGCCTGTCTTGGCGCGAATAATTTCTGCCAGCCCCTGCCTTCTGAACTCGTCGCATCTGGCTGCTGTGCGGCGGCACTGCCACACGATAGCCGGACCTATCGCTTCTCCTGTCTCCTTGTTAATCAGGATAGTAGTCTCCCTCTGGTTTGCGATGCCGATGGCCGCGATTTCTTTCTCGTCAGCGTTGGCTCGGCCCTTCGCCTCTTCTATAGCTTGCAGAGTTTTTCGCCATATGTCAGCGGGATCTTGTTCGACCCAGCCTGGTTGGGGATAATGCTGGTCAATTCTGGCATAGCCGCGTCCACAGACATTGCCGTTTCGGTCGACTACAAGCGCTGTGGTGCCGCTGGTACCCTGGTCTATAGATAGAATATATTGCCTCATATATGATTTACCTTGTTAAAGGCCACAATATCCGATTAGATGCGAGTGGCTAACCAGGCTTCTACATCAGCCATGACCTGCAGATGCCCCGGCTCATTGAAAATCTCGTGATGAAAGCCTTCATATAGCTTTAGAGTTTTATCACGTGATCCCACAAGGCCGTAAAGCATCTGGCTTCCCTCAGGCTTACAGAGTCGGTCCGCGGTTCCGTGCATGATTAATATGGGTAGGTTGATTGCTGGCATCTGCGATGGCAGTCTATCTACAGTCTTGATCAGTTCCACCCCCAAACGTGCTGTAATCTTGCCCCTATGTACAAGGGGGTCATTCACATAGGCATCTACCACAGCTTTATCCTGGCTTATGGCAGTGGCATCGAGGACAGTTACACCCATTTTAGGGAACAAAAAGGAGATTAGCGGAGCTACGGGCTTTAATACCGGTGAGATACTGGAGCCTGGTTTCAAAAACATTCCGGAGATTATGAGCCCGGCCAAGTCTCGCTGATGCTGGACGACATAGGCTACGGCGATGGTTGCTCCCATGCTGTGGCCAACGAGGAATACCTTGCGGTCAGCATACTTCTGATGAATTATATCGAAGAAAATCTTGATGTCATCTATATAGTCCGAGAACTTGTCAACATAGCACCGAACTCCCTCTGACTTACCATGTCCTTGAGTATCAAGGGCGCAAACTGCGTAATCTTTAGGCACGAAGTAGTTCACCAGGTTTGTATAGCGTCCGCCATGCTCAGCGGCTCCAGGGACGACTAGCAATACTGCCTTGGGTTTCTTATCAGGCAGCCAACATTGATAGAAGAGATTAAGCCCTTTGTCCCCTTTGAATGTGTCTTCTATATGTTTCATGTTTCTTACCTCCCACAACACCATCATTCTCTGATTTCCATGGTTCTCGTGGCTACAATATCTGCGCCGCTGCCCGCGATTTCTTTGACTATGACGTCCGAAATATGCACAGGTGCCTGCAGGTCGATGCTTGCGAGCTCTTCAATCGCCTGTGAGAATAACCGTTTTGGGATCGGTTTATCCGTGCGAACCGGAAGCATAGCGTACTTTGCACCTTCAACACGAACTGTTGTAGTCAATACACGCATCGGTTCCTTCAATTCCTGTAGAACGAATTCCTTCACCTTATCGCACTTATTTCCTTTCATGGAGACAATACTGCCGTTCTGCAGCTCTACATCGACCTCACATCCGACAGGACAGGTAACGCAGGTAAAGTGCTTTTTCTCGATGTCCATGTCTATCTTTCCGTAATATTGACCTCGATGGCTCCGGCGACCTTCTTCAGCTTCTCCCTCGCCACCTTCACCCTGATCATCTCATTTGGCCTGGCGTACAGTCTTTTAATGGATATCTCAACTGGAGAGATGCTTAGCGCCACCGGTTTCTCAACAGGCTCTGCTGGCCTGATGTAGAGAGTTAGATCGTCTCGGAAGCAATACCGTTGAGGGAAAACAACTCTCACATTCTTTCCCGGAATCACCTCGACCGCCCCTCCGTTTTCCTTCCATACGCCTGCCGCAAATAGCGCTGCGTTTCTGCCAGCGGACATGCCGGTTTGGGCAACGTAATCCACCAGGTCGAACACGGTGGAGACATTGCCGCATGAGAATATGCCCGGCACCGACGTCTCCATGGTCTCTGAGGTAACAGGTCCGTTTGTGGTTCGGCTTAGTTCTACCCCCGCGCCTTTTGACAGTTCGTTTTCTGGGATCAAACCTACAGAGAGAAGCAGAGTGTCGCATTGTATGAACTTTTCGCTGCCGCCGACGGGCTGCATCTTCTCGTCCACTTTAGATACGACGACACCTTCTACGCGCTCCCTGCCCTGTATCTCCGTGACCGTGTGGGATAAATAGAGGGGTATGCCGAAATCATTGAGGCACTGAACGATGTTTCTCTTCAACCCTCCTGGGTAATCCATTATCTCGTACACGCCCTTGACCTGGGCCCCCTCCAGTGTAAGCCTCCTCGCCATGATGAGGCCAATGTCCCCAGAGCCCAGGATAACAACCTCTTTTCCAGGAAGATAGCCGTCGATGTTTACCAGCCTTTGTGCCGTTCCGGCAGTGAGAATTCCAGCGGGGCGCGTGCCCGGAATGTTAATGCTGCCCCGGGCACGTTCCCGGCAACCCATAGCAAGGACAATGCTCTTTGACTCAATCTGGAATACGCCGTTCTCAGAATTCACCGCCGTAATCATTTTGTCCGGTGAGACGTCGGTCACCATCGTGTTCAGGAAGCAGCGGACTCCCGTTTTCCCCAGGTCTTCGATGAGACGCTCCGCATACTCGGGACCGGTGTAGTCCTTCTTGAACTGCTCCAGGCCAAAACCGTTATGTATGCACTGTTTCAAGATGCCGCCGAGTTCTTCTTCTCTTTCCAGAAGAAGAACATTCCTTGCGCCGCTTCGATAAGCCTCGATGGCGGCAACGAGACCGGCGGGCCCGCTGCCAATTACAGCTACATCAGCCTGCATTCACGTCTCCCATCATGTGCGCGAGCCGGTATGTACCACGTCGCTGCGTCATTTCACCTTCGGGTATCCTGTGATCTCCGCTATTTTATAGTGCAGCGGGGTGAGCGCAGGATAGAGCTTCTTGTATACCTCATTGAACAACTTGTCATAGACTGGCGCATTCTCAGGGCGGGGGGTGAAAATCTTCTTCACCCTCACCATATTGGCTGCAGCCTCAGCGAAGTCACTGTAGACATTTTGGGCAACGGCGGCATCCATGGTTGCGCCCAATGCTGCGAGGTTGCTTGTATGCATTCTGCAAGCTGGCACGTTGAAGATGTCCGCTGTGATCTGCATGACCTCGTCGCTCTTCGAGCCTCCGCCGCCGACCCTTAACTCCCTTATCTTGCTTCCCGAACGCTTTTGAATTATCTCCCCCAACCTGCGCAATTCGTAGGCAATACCTTCAATAATCGCCCTGTAGACATGCGCCCTGGTGTGCTCGCCGGAGAACCCCACAATCGCGCCTTTGGAGAGAGGGTCATTCTCGACTGGATGCCAGTAAGGTTGAAGGGTCAAGCCCATCGAACCGGCGGGTATCTTTGCCATCTCCATGTCCAATAGCTCCTCCGGAGTTTTGAGTGCCTCTGGCGATATGCCTAGTTTCTTGGCCTCCTCCTCCACATGTTTAGCGAACTCTCTCCTGAACCAGGAGACCATCCAGTATCCCCTGCCGACAAAGCCTTCCAGTGCCCAGTGGTTCGGAATGGCTGCGCCCCAGGTGAAGAAATCCATCTTGGGATCGGTTACATACTTGCTGGAGAACATTTCTATGACAGCGGCCGTGCCGTAGCTGATTTCAGCGATATCGGGACCTACCACGCCAGCCCCCAGGAGTTCGGATTGTTTATCGCCGGCGCCTATTATTATCGGGAGCCCTTGCGGTACGCCGAAACGCCTTGCACCGCCCTCCGAAACCCTCCCTGCGATTTCAGTTGGCGAAACAAGTGGAGGAAGCTTGTCTCTCTGAACTCCGAAAACCTCATACACCACTTTCCAGGGATGCCACTGAAGTCCCTTCAGGTCGACAGGGAATAGCCCGACTATCATGGAGGAGCAGTCCTTGAATTCATTGCTCAGTGAATGAAAAATATACGACGAGATTGTAAGGAATACATGTGTTCGATTGTAGCTTTCCGGCTCGTACTTTTTCAGCCAGTTGAACTTTGACCTTCTCTGATACTCCTTCAGCTTCGTTGACATCCCCGAAACCCGGAAAGCCACTTTTAGCAGAGGGCTGCCGGGGAGCTTAAGGCCCTCGGTCTTGCGCTCATCGAGCCACGTGATGGCAGGACGAACAGGTCTCCCATCTTTATCGACGGGCACAATTGTGCTTCTGTGGCTCGTGATGGCAAGTGCGACGAGCTGGTCTTTAGGGACGCCAGACTTTTCTACAACGCTCCTCGTCACTTCCTGGGCTATCCTCAGATAGGTTTCAGCGTCCTGCTCGGCGAAATTGGGCTGAGGGGCAGAGTATGGGTTTACCGGAACTCCTGCGCCGCATACCTCGTTTCCCTTCTCATCGAAGATGAATGCTTTGATGTTCTGTGTCCCACCATCGATGACAACAAAGTATCTCATTTTCTCACCTGCTTCACCTTGCCGTTCAGTATGAACGACTTTCCGCCGTTCTTCGTCACCAACTGTTTGCTAATGTTGGATTCCCTGCTGATTATCTCCAATACCCTGGGCATGCAAAAGCCGCCCTGACATCTCCCTGAACCTGCCCTCGTCCTGCGCTTGATTGCATCGATACTATGTGCTGCAACCCCGCCATGCAAAGCTGTCACAATCTCGCCTTCGCTCACGTGCTCACAGCGGCAAACGATATGACCGTAAAGAGGGTTGCGGCGGATGAGTTCCATCCTTTCCCTCTGGTCCAATTCGCTGAAATGCCTGCTCCTTTTTCTCTTCGGTTCGAATTTCATATTGTCGGCAGGGTTCCAGTTCTCCACTATGATTTCTTTCACCCTCTCGGCAACTGCCGGCGCTGCTGCAAGTCCCGGAGATTGTATGCCTGCAACATGCACCAGTCCCTTCACCTTCTTCGAAGGCTCGATAATGAAATCTTCCTTGTATGTCGCTGCCCTGCACCCGGCGAACTGCGTGATGATAGTGCCCCTGTCTGGCTTCGTGTAGTGAGGCTTGACCCGCTCCAGCGCCGGAGCAAACCGATTGAACAATGTCTCGCGCGCCACAGCGGTAGTGGAGACGTCTTCCCTGTCGCACGCATCCTCGGCTGTTGGCCCAAACTGAAGGTTGCCATCGACCGTAGGGATGAGGCCTCCTCCTTTGGAATACGCGCTCTTTTCACCGACCATACTGAACGTAGCCAGAACAGTCTGCACCGGCTGATATGACTTGTCTAAAATAATCGTTTCACCCTTTCTCGGATGAATCGTGAAGAACCTATCTCCGGCCAACTCGGCAATTTTGTCAGAGTAAAGCCCTGCGGCGTTGACCAGGATGCGCGTTTTGACCGTGCCCCTTGTTGTTTCCACCGCCTTGATGCTTCCATCCTCGACCCGAACCCCTGTTGCGCTTGTATCTAGGAAGAAATTCACCCCATTTGCCCAGGCGTTCTCCGCATAGGCTATGATGAGCTCAAACACGCCGATAACCCCCGTGTTCCACACGAGTACACCTTTCTTAATGTTTGGAGCAAGCCCCGGTTCAATCCTGTCCAGCCCTTCCCTGTCCAGTTCCTTCGGCTCCGGGTCGTTCTGAATTCTGGCTAGGTCTACCACACCGGGGAGGAACAGCTCTTCATCTGAGTTCTCAGCCACAACAAGCGTACCTATTCGCTTGAAAGCCACGTCTAGCTGGCTGGCAACCTCGTCCCACATCGCATTTCCCTTGTAGTTCATCTCCCATTTCAGCGTGCCGCGTTCCGTGAGCAGAGCCGGGTGTATCATGGCGTTGCAGTGTGCCGTCTGGTCCATTCCCAAGTCGTGGTGCCTTTCAATGAGCGCTATCCTCAGGTCAAACCGCGAAAGCTCTCTGGCGATTGCCAGGCCTATCACGCCGCCGCCAACGATTACAGCATCGAACTCCTTTCCGGCCAGCTCATCGGATAACTTCGGGGGGAGAACAAGGGGTATCTTCCCGGGGTAATCGATATCGTTTATCACTTCCCGGACCTGTTCTGGGCCAGCGGCTATGTGTCCGGCGTCCACAGCGTTCTGAAGGGAGCCAGCCCGGCCGGTCAATTCAGCTATGCTATCTCTAACCGAGACTGCTACCTTCTCGCCGGTCGCCTGTGCTATCTCACCCTGTATTGTTCGCGCCAGTTTCTCATTTTCCATGGACCATGTGCTCGGAAATAAGTTCGGCTATGTCTTTGACAGCCAGATCGGATAGAACAGCCTTGCAGCTCGGGCATGACGATACGTAGATGTCCGCGCCGGTCTGCTTTAGCTCACTGATGCGCATCGACTTTACCTGGTCGGCCAGCTTGCTGAATCCGAGCCTCGCCCCGGGAGGTGCCCCGCAGCAGTGCGTATGCTCTCTTGTGTAGACCGGCTCTTTTATCTTATACCCAAGCGCGGTGAGGATCCGCCTGGGTGCTTCAGTAATATTCATATCGTTGGCAAGGATGCACGGATCGTGATAGGTTGCTATGCCTTTTGCCTTATTTACCTTTACCTTCTTTTCTTCAAGAAGAGAAACCAGAAATTCACTGGTGTGAGCCAATTGCACGTTCAGCTTGACTCCTGCCTCAGGGTAGATCTCCTTCATCATCTTCAAACAATTGGGACACATCGTGATAACCTTCTCCAGTCCTCTTCCCTCGATCTCCCTTTTCAATTTCCTTGCCACTTTCTTGAATCCCTTAGTATCTCCGGCATAATAGAGAGGCGCGCCGCAGCATATATCGGCGCCACCGAATTGCTGCACCTTCTCCTTGCTCGCTGACAGAATCCTGTCCATAGCCTTGAGCAAAGCTTCATCCTTGTATGCGGAACAGGAGACGAAATATCCAACAGTACCACTGCCCTTTTGAATGAGTTGGCGCTCGCCCTGGGGATTACCATATTTCGTGAACGTTTCTACACGTTTCTTCGTCTCATCCGGCAGTAGGCCTTTTTTGAAGGCTTTGCTTCGCCCCATCTGGATAAACTTCCGCAGGTCGTAGTCGCTGTAGATGCAGTGCCGTTTGCATGCCCCGCACATGCAGCTCTGAAACATGACGTTGGAGAAGCCTCTCCTGTCCTCAATAAATCCCTTGTCCTCATATACAATGAGACGGGCTATCTTCTGCGGGCTGATTGTCTCATTCCCCGCAGCAAGATAGGTGGGGCAGCTGTACTTGCACATGTCCGCGCATAGCGCGCAGTTGGTTACCCGCTGCAGCTCTTTCTTATCCCGCATTTTCGATGAGCTTCCCTCTGTTCAAGATACCGTTTGGGTCGAAGGCCGTCTTGATTCTCCGCAGCAGCTCCACCCCTTCTTTGCCTAGCTCCTGCTCCATGAACCGCATTCGCCACATTCCAATCCCGTGATGATGGCTGATAGAGCCGTTGTTTCTTAGAGTCGCTTCCATGGCCGCTTTCCATGTGTCTTCGTAATAGCGATATGTGTCGGTGGGAAAGCCGACGAAGGTGATGTACAGGCACGCTCCTTCTCGGTAGAAATGCGAGAAGTGTCCGGAAACAAGCAGCGAACCTGTCACTGTCCTCATTGAGGTTAACATGTCCTTGTACAGGTTTGCGGCATCTTTGAACAGCGACACTACCTCGATTGTGTCTACAATTCCACCCTGCTGCATTATGACAGGACCCAGGCCGATGTCGAAACGTTTCTTAAGCCAAATCTCAACAGGATTCTCTCCCTGCGGAGTCCCTCCGTGCTTCTCCGCAATGCTTGAGATTAATCTTGCTTCAGGGCGGATGAAATTCGGTTCGCCTTCCGAGATAAAGATAGCTGTAACTTCCTTTGTTCCGAAATACCTTTCAGCTTCGAATTCATCGAATATCCTGACCACCGCCGGCCTCGCATCGGCCCTCAGCACCTTCCGCACCGACTCCAGTGCCATTTCGATGGAGGGGAAGGTGAATGATTGTTTGGAGGTTAGCGCCGGCAAAGGGTGCACCGATACCACCGCCCTTGTCACAATCCCCAGAGTTCCCTCTCCACCCAGGAACAGGTCCTTCAGTGAAGGCCCCGTAGACCGTCTGGGGACTGGCTTGATGCCGAGCAGTCTGCCGTCGGGAAGCACAACCTCCATCCCTAATACCATGTCTTCTATCTTGCCGTATTTGGTCGAGAACTGGCCCACAGCGCGGGTCGAAATCCATCCTCCGAGAGTGGAACAGTAGAGCGACTGGGGGATGCTTCCCATGGAGTAACCTCGGTGATTCAGCTCAAGCTCCAGATTTGCGCCGATTATTCCTGATTCGAACTCGGCAACAAGTGACTTTTCGTCTAGAGAAATGAACCTGTTCAGTCGCTGCAGGTTGAGGATGGCGCTCCCGTTTATCGGTATCGCCCCGCCGAGGACGCCCGAACCACCGCCGAACGGCGTTATTGGCACCATGTACTTGTTGGCGCATTTGAGGATGGCCTGTATCTGCTTCCGATTACCGGGTGAAATGACTGCAGAAGGGAGAGATGGCAGAGAACCGTATTGCGACAGGAACACACCGTACATCCAGTAGTCCAGGCTGTAAGCGATGAGGTCGCTCTCCTTGGCCGAGACGTTGTCCTTCCCCACAATACGTTTTGCTTCAGCCATAAAAGCAGGTGACACACTTGCCCTCTCCGACAGCCAGGTCTTTACACCCATGTTTCCCCTTCACCTTCCCATGCTGGAGTCCGCGTACGTCCTTCAACGATCTCGATCGATACCGTGACTAGCCGTCCACGGACTCAAGGTTATCATCTTTCAAGAAGATTGACAACCTCATGTCTTGGTCAGCAGGGGAGGCAAACAGGCGCGGGAGAGGACTGGAAGAAATAAAAAGGATATAATAGCACCGATACGGATGGCAGTTACTCTGCGAGGTTCTCGTCCGTTAAGTGACTGGAGTGTTGCAGTTTTCTCGACCTATCCAGACTCAAGGTAGCGCACTGTTGTCTGACAATCGAGGCTGATGCATTCAAAAGGAGGTACGAAGTGGGCCAGAGTGTGGATTTAAGCAAGGAACTGGGATTCCTGCGTATCGGCGCTGCAGTCCCTGTCCTCCGTGTGGCCGATGTTCCTTTCAATGTTGGAGGCATTATCGAAGCCATAAGAAAAGCCAGGAATGAAGGGGTGCAGGTACTGACTTTCCCTGAGATGGCTGTAACCGGCTATACCCTTGGCGATCTGGTTCAACACCAGGCATTGCTGTCGAAAGCAGAAAAAGGGCTTGGCAGCTTATTGGACGCAAGCGCCGGGAGCAACATGGTGGTGATAGTTGGGATGCCGCTATCTGCCGAGCAGAAGATATTCAACTGTGCCGTTGTATTGAGCAACAGCCGCATTCTCGGGGTAATTCCCAAAACTCTTTTACCTGCGTACAGAGAGTTTTATGAAGACCGTTGGTTCACATCAGGCAGGGATGCCTGCCCCGATACCATCATCGAATTGGCCGGACAGCGAGTCCCTTTCGGCACAGACGTCCTTTTTGAACTGCAAGGAGTTGCCTCAGCCATCATCGGGGTGGAGATCTGTGAGGACCTGTGGGTGCCTCTTTCGCCTCACGAATACCAGGCACAGGCCGGAGCGACGGTGCTGTTCAACCTGTCAGCCAGCAACGAGGTGATTGGGAAAGCAGACTGGCGTAAAACTATGGTATCTTCAGAATCTGGTAGATGCATTGCCGCTTATTGTTACGTTTCAGCGGGCATCGGAGAGTCATCTAACGATGTAGTGTTCGGAGGCCATTCCATCATCGCCGAGAACGGGGTTATACTCGAGGAATCGAAACGGCTGGTAGCCGATTCCCCTCTTTTAATGGCAGATATAGACCTCGATAGGCTGGCGCACGATCGGCGGGTTACCACGACTTTCAACGATGTCCCCCGAATATCGCAGGCTTTCAGATTTGTTGAAACAGAAGTCGCTGAGCTGTCTTCCGATAAGTTGTTGCGCACTCTCGACCCTCATCCTTTTGTGCCGGCGGATCCGAGCAGAAGGGCAGAGCGATGCCGCGATATCTTCTCCATGCAGGTTGCTGCTCTGGCCAAGAAGCTATCCGGTGCCAACAAGAGTCGCATAGTATTGGGAGTCTCGGGTGGGCTTGATTCCACCCTGGCTTTACTAGTAGCGGTAAAGACAATGGATTTTCTTGGCTTGCCCCGAACTAACGTTCACGCCTACACCCTTCCCGCTTTCGGCACTACCCAAAGGACTAAGACCAATGCTGCTAAATTGTGTAAAGCGTTGGGAGTGACTTTCGGACGAGTGAATATAATGAGAACATGCACATCGCACCTGAGAGACTTGGGGCATGATAGCCAGGAAGATGTGGTCTTTGAGAATGTACAGGCTCGATATCGTACGGAATTCTTCTTCAACAGAGCAAATGAGCTCAACGGTATTGTACTGGGAACAGGCGATCTCACCGAGGTCGCATTAGGTTGGTGCACCTTCTCGGGAGATCACATTTCGCATTACCACGTCAACGTATCCGTGCCCAAGACGCTCGTCCGCTTTCTCATCAGGTGGGTTGCCGACGAGGAGATGGCTGATTCCCCGGCACAAAAGGTTTTATACGATATCCTCGAAACCCCCATCTCTCCGGAATTACGACGGCCGAGCAACGGCGAGATCACCCAGAAGAGCGAGGAGACCATCGGGCCAGTCGAGCTTGCGGATTTCTATCTCTATCCATTCGTTCGTTTCGGAATGCGACCTGGCAAGATTCTCTATCTGGCAAATGAGGTAAATAGACAACGACTTTTTGAAGGTCAGTACACCCTAAATGACCTGAAGAAATGGCTCAGGAGTTTTATTGAGAGGTTCTTCGCCAACCAGTTTAAGAGGACGTGTTTGCCTGAAGGGCCCAAGATTGGTTCGGTAAGTCTATCCCCGAGGGGGGACTGGAGGATGCCCTCGGATGCCGATGCAAAACTCTGGCTTGAAGACCTGGAGGAAATGTACAAGAGATTACGTAGATAATGACCGCTAAATAGCTATCCCAGCACCGCCTACCCTTATACCCAGATTGCACGTTGTGTATCTGTTAAAGTATACTAATATCCACATCCACAACAGGACTTCATGGCCGCATCACCAACATATACAGCTTAGGAGATGAATATGGCAAAGCAAAAGGTAAAGGATACCGCTCTGGGAGACCTCCGCGTCCTCGATTTGGCTGGCCCCATAGGGCTTTACTGCACCAAACAACTCGCAGACCTCGGGGCCGACGTAATTAAAATCGAGCGGCCCGGTGGCGACCCCACCCGGTCTCTGGGCCCCTTCTATCACAACAAGGCCCATCCTGAAAAGAGCCTCTACTGGTTCCAGTTCAATACCAATAAGAAAAGCATCACCCTTAATATAGAAAGCCCCAAAGGAAAAGGAATCTTCAGGAAGCTGGTTAAGACGACCGATATAATTGTGGAAAGTTTCCCTCCAGGGTATCTTGACTCCATAGGCCTGGGATATTCTACGCTCAAGAAGATTAATCCAGCGCTTATCATGACCTCTATAACTCCCTTCGGCCAGACTGGCCCCTACAAAGACTTCAAGGCCTCCGACCTTATCGGCCTGGCTATGGGTGGATTCCTCTTTATCTGTGGTTGGGAAGACGAGCCCCCCTCCAGAGTCGGTGGCTCACAGGCTTACAATATAGCTTCGATACATGCCACCACAGCTACTCTGATCGCCCTTTACCATCGGGATATTACAGGCGAAGGACAGCATATCGATGTATCCATGCAGCAATGCGTGGCGCACAGTTTGCAGTGGGTGCCTCAGATGTACGACCTCCAGAAGCGAATTATGGTCAGGTCAGGGCGTCTCGGAGTGCCTCTACAGGAATGTAAAGACGGCTGGACGAACTTCATTGCCCTGTTCGACTGGGACCTTCTTGTCGACTGGCTCAAGAGCGGTGGAGGAGCTGCAGACCTCGATGACGATAAGTTCAAGGACATGGACTATCAGATCAGGCCCGAGGTGAGGCAGCACATCACTGAGGTTACCGATGCCTTCACCAAGTCACACGACAAGAGATGGGTCTGCGAAGAGGGCCAAAACAGGGGCGTCATAGCTATACCCTGTAACAGTGCCAAGGATGTGGTGGAGAACCCCCAACTCGTCCTGCGAAATTTCTTCGTTGATGTAGAGCATCCTGAACTAAACGATACCCTGAAGTACCCTGGCGCCCCGTATAGATTCGCTGAAACACCCTGGAAGATAAAACGCCGGGCTCCCTTAATTGGAGAGCACAACAACGAGATTTACAAGAAGGAGCTGGGATTAACGTCCAAAGAGATAGCTGCGCTCAAAGGGCAGGGGGTGATATAGAATGAAGACGAAGTTGAAGACGAAGACAAGATTACCGATGCAGGGCATAAGAGTCACCGATTTCTCCTGGTTCGGAGCAGGTCCTTATGTTACGAGGTTATTGGCCGCCTACGGGGCGGAGGTGATACGGATAGAGAGCAACACCAGGATAGATGGGATGAGGTGGCAGGCGCCCCGGAAGCCAGGCGTTCCCGAAACATATAACATCAGCGGCATGTTCAACAACTACAACCCGGGTAAGCTGGGGATAACCTTAAATCTGAACAATCCCAGGGGCCTAGAAATCGCCAAGAAATTGATTTCGGTCAGCGATATAGTTCTGGACAACTTCATCCCGGGAGCCATGGCAAAATGGGGACTGACCTACGAGGAATTAATCAAGATAAAGCCTGATATCATCGTAGCTACGATGCCGGTTATGGGAATAACCGGCCCATATACTTTTTGGCGCGGCTTTGGCACCACTATCAGGACCGCCGCAGGCATCGATTATATGACAGGTAACCCAGACCGTCCGCCGATAGGAACAGGGATGGCAGCTCTCCCAGATTTCACCTGTAACCCCTACCATGCGGCAACAGCGATACTGTCTGCCCTTCATTACCGGAATAAAACCGGCAAAGGACAGTTCATCGAGCTCGCTCAATTTGAGTCCACAGTCTGCTGGACCGAAACAGCCATACTGGACTACACAGTCAATAAGCATATCCAGATGGGTATGCGCAACCGCCTGCCCAATGCAGCTCCTCACGGAGTCTACCGCTGCCTCGGAGAGGATAGAGAGGTCGATTACTGCGCCATGCCCGAGTCTGAACCTGACCACAGGAAGAAGGATGACAGATGGGTCGCTATCGCCGTATTTACCGAGGATGAGTGGAAAGCATTCTGCAAGGTCATAGGCAACCCGCCCTGGACGAAGGACAAGAAATTTGCCACCCTCTCCCAGAGAAAGAAAAATGAGAACGAGCTGGACGGATTGGTCGAAGAATGGACGATAAAGAGGTCGCCCGAAAAGGTCATGATGCTGATGCAGAAGGCAGGCGTAGCTGCCGGGGTAGTTAATGACGGCGAGGATCTGCAGACCCGCGACCCCCAACTGAAGGCACGAGGCTTCTATGTTTATCTTGACCACCCCGAGACAGGAATGATTGCCCATGATGGGTTGACCTTCGCGTTATCCGCCACCCCTGGTGAGATACGCAGGGCACCTCTTCTCGGCGAACATAACGAATATGTCTATAGAGAGGTTCTGTGCTTCTCAGAGGAAGAAGTGAATCAACTAATCACCGATGGCGTATTGGAATAAAGAAGATAAGCGTGAGGTAGTTTAACAACAGGGGAGTGCAGAGGGGCTTTGCCCCTCTGCCAGGGGTTTGGGGGTGTCCCCCAAACCTATAAATCCCCCAAGATTGGGGAATAAAGGGGGTTGATATAGACTATTTCAGCAATCTCTCATTATTAGTCATAGAAAGAAGGTTTTATAAATGGCAGCAGCACTCGATGGCACAAGGGTTTTAGACATGGCCTGGCAAGGGCCCGGCACGTTCTGCTCCACTATCCTCGGTGACCTGGGTGCCGAGGTGATAAAAGTATACGAAGCCCACCCCGAACGCCGCGGCGGGCCTCTGGTGTTCATGTACCCGGATTCACCCATATTCCCCGGGTGGCGGAACTGCAAGACCATGGGGCTAAATCTAAAAACCAAGGAAGGCCTCAGCATATTCCGCAAGCTGGCTAAGACGGCTGATATTATTATAGAGGGTTTCAGGCCCGGGACCACCAAGCGCCTGAGAGTTGACTACGATACCATCAAAAAGGTTAATTCACGAATAATATACGCCTCTTTGACAGGCTACGGCCAGGATGGACCGTACCGCGATGTTGTAGGACATGATATCAACTACATTTCCATAGGTGGACTTCTGGGCACGACAAGGGCTGCTGATGGGACTCCGGTAATTCCCCGTACCGTTTTGGCTGACTTCGCCGCTGGGGGGATGGCCGCTGTGATCGGGATACTGGCTGCTCTTACGGCGCGAGACAAGTCAGGCAAGGGCCAATATGTGGACGTGTCCATGACCGACGCCATAGTGGGACTTATGATGCCGGTATTATTACCAGCTCTCCTCGGTGAAACGGTGTCGGAGCAGGGAGAAACTATAGCAACCGGAGAGGAGCAGCGCCCCTGGTACAATGTGTACAAAACTAAGGATGGGAAATATATCAGCGTGGGCAGCGTCGAGCCCTGGTTCTATGCCAACCTGTGCCGTCTGCTGGGTCGTGAGGATTTCATCGAACATCAATATGCCGAAGGTGAAAAACGAGATGAGATTCTCCAGTATTTCAGACAGACCTTTTTGACCAAGACCAGGGACAAATGGCTGAAAATCCTGCGCCAGAAGGATACCTGCGTCGCTCCCGTCTATTCTCCAGGGGAGGTAATCTCCGACCCCCATCTAATAGCCCGCGAGATGATTCTCAAAGTGCCTCATCCCACTATGGGCCAAGCCAAGCAAATTGGCCCTATTATCAAGCTATCCAAATCGCCGTTTAGGGCCAGGAACTGGGCGCAACGGTTCGGGCAGCACACAGACGAAATTATGCTCGGACTTGGCTACAAGAAGGCGCGTATCAAGAGGCTGCGCGAAGCTGAGATAATAGGTTGAGCAATTTTCGCAGTGAACTTTGTGCAACCAGCTACAGCCCCCAGAGGAAAATGTAGCGGGGAGCGTTTCCCCAACATCTCTTCTCTAATCGGACTTTCCCACCAGTATTTTACCTGTACCTTTACAATAGAGGCATTTCTCTTTCAATATGGGATGGTCATCGCAGTAAGGGCAGGTGATTCTCAACCTGGTCTGATCTTCCATACCTAAGTCTTTAACTTTCCAGGATAAATCACTATCTGACCGAATTTGGCCTCCCCCGACGTTGGTGACCAATTTACAGCCAATTCTGCGACAAGTCTCTGTTTCGGGAATACTTTCCGGTCCGATCCTGTCACCGCCTTTGGCAAATATGTCGGGCTTCAGCAGTTTCAGAGTCTTGCGTACAGTCTGGTCTTCGTCTATTGAAGCAATGACTTCATCAACTCCTTTGACGTTTTCCAGAATTTCTTTTCTATCCTCAAATGGCCTGAACACAAACCCCTTTTTCCTGAGCAGGAAATCGTCACCATTCAAAATTACCACCAGTCTATCGCCCAGTTTGGCCGCTTCGCGAATGTATCGAACATGACCAACATGGATAGGATCAAAAGCTCCACTTATGGCAACCGTGACAAGTTTCTTTTTCATTCCACCGCTCCTCCGATTTTAGATAACCACTCAAGATACATTGTAAGCATAATGATAAATTGCCGCAAGTTAGGCTCGAGGTCAGCTTTCAGGGGGCACGGTGCACTGGTCCCTATATGAATAATCCTGGCTTGTCTGGCAGGGTTAAAACTTTGGCTTCAATCCAGCCTGTTTGCACAATTCGTTGGCCGTTATTCTGTCGAGCGTTCGATGCCTTTTAACGGGTATTGTCTTGGTGCCATTAGTGCATATGGAGTGTTTGCTGCCTTCACGCAGCAAGTAGAATCCATGTTCTTCCAGGATATTTAATCAGGTCGCTTCGCTTTACAGACATGCTAAATCACCACAGGTAGTTGCTCCAGAAGAGCGCCGCCGATGGGGATTTCCTTACCCTGTTGCCGATATGCCTTTATCATCTCTTGCAGGGCGTCCTTGAGCAGTTGTCTGCATTCGTCCAAGGTTTTGCCTTCGGTTATCACCTCGGGCCACTCCACCAATTGGCCCATATAGCCGGAGCTTATTTTTGTGTATTTAGCGGTGTAGTTACTCACCATGTCACAGCCTCCCGAATCATGGTTAGGTTGGAGTCCGCCTCTGACGGACTCCAACCGTGCCTAGAGCAGATGCTCTAGGCTACCCTATCAAGTGTACGATGTTTCTTGATAAGTGTCATTGCGAGCGTAGCGAAGCAATCTCTACGTTTTCTTTTGAGCCTGTCTTGAGATTGCTTCGTCGTCCTTCCTTGGGAAGGACTCCTCGCAATGACACACAGTAGTGAAGTATCCCGCTATCCCTTTTATCCTAAAATCTTTTTGGTCAGTTCGTCAATTTCGGCCAGTGCCCGGCAAGGGGTTACACCAACTCAACTCTTGTGATAGCCCGATATGAAGTCCTAGGTGTTTGGCTGAATACGATGGACAGGCCTTGCACTCAATCAGCTTGTACGCCTTTGGTTATCTGTGCCCATAATTGATGGAGGATTCTGTCCCTGGTTCTAACATTGACGATGGAACTCAGGTAAGGCTCTATTATCTCATCTATTCTCTGCTTCAGGATTTCCAACTGTGGGACCATAGCTTGAAGGTAACTTTCGTTCTGGGGCACCTTAACCTTGTCCACGCCGGCTTCCAGCCACACCTTCAGGTAGCGGGCTTCCAGTTCTGAGGCGCAATCTACACTTTCCTTCCCTGAATAAAGCCTGCAGCCAAACAGACTATGCTTGATACTAATATCGCCGATATCTTCAGGAAGGCTTTTAGTGTAGCGGGCTTCCTGGTTCAGGATATTCTCCTGGTAAAACTTACCTAAAGTCTCCTCACCAACCTTTTCCGTGACGATCTTTACTAGCATGTCAATATCAATGCCTTCTTTGGTCTTCTTACGGTTGCCGAAGCTCTTAGCCTTTTCAATTCTTGACTTCACTAAGTCAATTACTGCCCGGTAGACCTCAAGCTGTTCTTCTTCAGTCAAACCCAAAATGTCTCCCATGATGAGCCTGTCCAACTCACGCCGGTCAGACTTAATTTTTTCAAGGGAGGTGTCTGGAGCGGAATTGGCGCCAAACTCGGAAAATACTGAGAGTACGGGTCTTCTTGCTAACTGACTCAAAGCTGTTGTGACTCTTTCGTTTGTTGCAGGATTAATCACTTCTGGGTTCACAACCAGAATTTGTTTCGCTTCGTCTACGGTAGCTTCGATTGCGCCAAGCCCCATGATAGCTCTTTGGCATTCGAGGTATAAGCCAGTAAGCGGCGAGTTCAATGATGCTCCTATCAGTTCAGTATTCTTAGGGTGGGTGGGGTAAATCAAATAGAACCTTTGGTTGGCAAGAATAGGCTTGTCTGCCAAGAAATGACGATGATAGCGGTCGAAGGCCTTTTCCCACAATAAGCGCCCTGTGCTGATATCCGGCAGTTGACACCAATTCTTGCGAGACGAGCACGTTCTTGTGTTACTTGGGATTTCTCTCTGCCCCTTTCCCATGTTGTAAGGAGTATTCTGCCCATACAAGATATATCTATATATTAGCCTGTTTTTGAGACTTTTTATCGGCTCATTAATAGCTATAACAAAGTTATCTACCTTTGCAGTCCGGATTAGAATACTTCTAAAATCGTCAGGGTTTCTTGCCACAGCCCGGACGAACGAACGCTCTACTAACCATTTTGAGCCATCGCCACTTTGTATCAAACAGAGTTTATCAATTTTTCCTTCATAGTTTATTTGCCTAGCCATCGTACGGAGTTCGTTTTGTGTTGCAGTTTTGGTGATATCTCTAACATAAAACCAAGGGTCGGCACCAGTTGTAAAACCCCGATGTACCTCGGCAATCTGCTTCAAGGGCACAAGCTTACCCTTGCCCTTCTCCAGAATCTTAAAGAAGATGTCCGGCGCTCTAAGATATTTGCCCCATTTGGCGCCAGTGTACTTTCGTTCCTCCCTATCATAGCCTTCTTTCCAGAGTTCCTTCTGCTTTTTAGGGAAAATACGGAAATCGTCACCTTCATAAAGCTCAGTGTGGGCAAGGATGGTCCTGATGAATTTATCCCTTATGGCGCTAAGTCTTTCAACCTGCTTTCCCCAGATGTCCTGGGCCGCTGGAATGAAGTAGCGTAGGGGCTTTTTTAGATGGACGAAACGAACCAGATTGTTATCCCGCTCCCGGCGCCTCTCGTCTTCAGAACACTTCTCCAGGATAACAATGCAGGTATTTATATCAGCGTCCTCAAACCAGCGCTCGACCTTAGAACCGATGATAGCAATGATTTTATAATGATTGAGGAAGAACTCCTGCAGGCCCTTACCGTAGTCCACGTCAAGCCAGGACTCGGAGACAACAAAGCCAAACCTGCCGCCATTTTTGAGGAACTTGGCGCCATGAACAAAGAAATAGGCGTAGATACCGGCTCTCTTGGGGATATCGGCTATTCTTCTTCCATTTATGCCATTGAGGGCCTTGTCGATAGTTTTCTCTTTATACTGACGGACTTCAGGGGCAATTTCCGCTATCTCCTCCTGACGGGTGTAAGGTGGGTTGCCGACGACGCAGTCAAACCAGCGGGGATATTCTATTTCCCTCTCCTTGACGCCGAGAGTCTTGGCTCTTACTTTGCGCCATTTCTCCGGCATGTCAAAGCCCTGGTCGGTAGTGAGCAGGTCAAAGAAGTCTTCCTGCATGATGTTGGGGTAGTTCTTGTCCACTGAGAGGTCATTTATTGCTAGGTTTATGGTGGAAAGGTGGGCTGGGAACTTGGCGATATCGTTGCCCCAGAGGGTTTCCAAGATGTCCTCATGCTTTAAGTATTGATTCATCAGCTTCTTATGCTGATAGGCTCTTACCAGGAATGTCCCGGCGCCACAGGATGGGTCGAAGACCTTGTCACTTTCTTGTTTGAGACAGAAACCGAGAATCAGGTCAACGACATCAGGGTTGGTAAAATACTGTCCCAGATTATGACGCTCATCCTGAGGTATGAGCTTCTGGAAGATACCGCCGATAATTTCGTAGCCCAGTTTGGAGAAATCGTATTCCTGCAGGATGGACACCAGCTCCTTTACTTCCGCGACCACCTCTTTTTGGTCGGGGAAGGCGATGGTATCAATGAAATCAGTGGTGTAAATGGTCTCGTAGTCTATCTTGAGGACCTCATCGAAGAAGCTCTGCAATATCTTTTGGAGCTGAGAGCCTTTGGTCAAGCCTCGGGGAATTTGCAGAGGATCGAGCTTGGCGGGGCGCTTAGCCTGGAGAAGATCATAGAAAAGTATTTTGTTCACCAGTAGATAGGCAGTTTGCCGTGCCGCTTTGTCAAAATCCTGGGGTTGCCAGGCAAAACTCCAACCCTGGTCAAAAAACCACCTGCCCAATTTGGAAGAGAAGGCTTTATCTTTGTGGCACTGGTCTTCGATAATCGTGGCATAATAGCGAGACAACCTCTTTATTTTCTCGTGGAGACGGTAGATGAGAAACTCATCAATAGCTTGCTTGGGCTCAGGCTCTTTGCCGGTATGTACGGCATATAGCTTAGTGAGAAACCTCTCCAGTTGCTTGATAATGCTTTCTTTGTATCTTGTGTCTTCAATAAGATTTAAGTCTTCCAATTCGGAAAGATGATACTTTTCAACAAGCTGCTCCTCCGGCGGTCTCTGGGCGTTTACCTTCTCGGTGTTAAACCAGAGTAGTTCCTGGAAGTTGGTGGTGGCAAAGTATTTAGCTCGTCTGTTATTGGCCTTCTCCCAGGCTGGCTTTTTAAGCTGCTCATGGTCAAAGACATCATAGTACGGAGGTTTAGCTTCGATAACACAGAGCACATTCTGGCTGCGCCGGGACTCGTAAATTATAGTGTCGGGTGATTTTCTATCTGCGCCAGAGGTATCTACGTCAGGAAGCCCCAAATCAAGGCTATTTTTCTCGATAATCTGCCTCATCCAGTGCATGAGGACAGCTACAGCACTGCGCTCAGTCTTGCTGGCAGTCGCATCAAAAGGGCTGGGAATCCTAACCTGTCTCGTCTTAGGCTTTCTCATGGTCCTTCAAGACCTCGTTAACAATGCGCCGGGCGATTTCGAAGGCAGCAGCAATTCTGATGGCTTTAACATCTCCGAGTCCTTTTATCTCCAGAAACTTTTTCAGCGGTTGGTTTGCCATCCCCTTAAAAGAGCCAAACTTTTGCAGTACCTCTTTGGCGATTAGCTCCGCTGGTCTGCCCTTAATCCCTGGAGATATTATAATGGATAAAAGTTCCTGCTCGGAGAGGCTGGCTGCGCCTTTTTCTCTCAGTTTGCCGCCGGGGTGCTTCCATCTGTTGGTCAATACTTTTGCCTTTCGTTAGTTTCAGGGGGTTACTGGTTCTTGCTCATTTTATACTAAAGAATCTTTTGCGACAATATCTATTCTGAGGTTATATTAAAATTGTGCAAGAATGGTGGGTTTCGTCTTTCCAAAGAAGGACTCCACCCACCCTACTGATTCTGCTTTTCAGAGGACTTATCTGAGAAGGCCTTCCTTCTCCAAGGTTTGGGCAATGTCGCTCAGGCCAAGCTCCTCCAGTTTGGCCCTCTTCTGGAGGCCGGAGGGGACGTCCCAGCCACGAATCCGGTAGAACTCGCCTTTCATGTTCTCGAACTGCTCGCGGTCCACAACCACGTCTTTTCTGGAGAAAAGCTCGCCATCCTTGCCCGGGACTATGCAGTCGGGGTTGCCGAAGTCAGCCTTTAAGGGTGTGGTGAAGTTGTATTCGTCTATGACATCGTATTCCCTGCCCTTATGTCCCTCCCGGGCAAGGATAGCCCTTTGCAGGTTGCAAATCCTTTCCCCTACTTTGTATAGACCCGCCTCATCCACTTCCCTTCCCGTTACCGCAGCACAAATCTGGCTCTCCAGAGACGGGTCGCCCACACCGTCCGGGGAGGCTTCCGCAAAGTAGATAGGCCAGAACAGGTCACACAGAATCAGGCTCTCTTTAGCGTACTCGCGGTCTTGAATCCTGGCTGCAGCCTGAGCCTTCCCATCGTACGTGGAGAAGTCAACCGCCAGCTCGCTGCCGAAGAACCGCCTGGCCATAGCACGCAATACCTCAGTGGTGACCGGCACCTCTTTCAGGCCCTTCTGCCGGGCTCCCCACAACATCACCGGCACACTCACCTCATGAAGCTCCTGGATAGGTAATCTCGGCTCAACTGCCCAGAAGATGCCTGTAGTAATATATAAACGCGGGCCGTATAGCTCGTTGTCGCCGGTCTTAGCCATGTAATCCTTGATCAGCTTCTGCGCATCGCTCCCCAGACTCCTGGCCGCTTTGTGGGTGCCCTGGGCAAGCGTGTCGCCGAAACCTTCGCGATTAGCTATCTTCCTCAGCAGCGTCTCGATGAATTCATAGCTTCCGATTTGGGAAAGCGGTATCCCGGTCCGCTCATCCGTCAATATCCCCGACTTGTGGCACCTGCTCAGCCACATAATCATGGTCTCTGTAGCACGGGTATCCAGCCCGAAATCATCGCAAAGCTCCGTGGCCTTGAGTGCAGCATCGGTGTTTCCATAGTAGCGCTGGGCTCGAGTTTCATAGAACATGGCCGCCTGGCACATGAACTTCCTCTGAGAGCCATCGGCATTGCGGTGGGTAGCACGCACGCATCCAGTGGGGCAGCCCTGGCAGAAACTCTTCTTCAGCTTGTCCCGGGGTGTCAACATCCCCATAGCCAGCAGCGACTCAGTATAGCCCGAGCTCAACTCGCGTATCCTGCTTCTGAGCT
>Ga0315277_10001948_pt1 | contig 29208 bp, 26 predicted proteins | sample YL17G05_15_MG_FD_203695 | JGI IMG/M metagenome (GOLD analysis project Ga0315277, IMG submission 203695) | Sediment microbial communities from Yellowstone Lake, YNP, Wyoming, USA - YL17G05_15 | ecosystem: Environmental > Aquatic > Freshwater > Lake > Sediment | place: USA: Wyoming | collected... | reverse complement strand
CATCAATAACTGCACGGTCGGCAGTATTGATACTGAAGACTCACGTTCCTGGGACCAGGCGCGCAACGTGGACAATACTGTTCTCGGCTGCCGTTTGTTCGCTGGGTACGAGACCAATTTTGTCGTCGGCACGCTGACACGCGCGACGCCGGTGTTCGCAAATACCGATCCGGACGCACCCAACGCATTCCAGTTGGCCTCTGGTTCTCCGGGGCAGGGCCTCGGCGCCAACCTGGCTCCTGCGTTGGCATCCAAACTCAGTTTCACCCAGCTCGGGAACCAGATAAAGATCCAATGGTCGAAGCCGTTGTGGGTAAAAGGTGTGTTGAAAAGCACCTCGAGCCTGAGCAGCCCGAATTGGCAACCGGTGGGCGGCGTGACCAGCTTTGGTGTCGCTTACAGTACCACAGTCAACATCGGCGCCGGGAACCAGTTCTTCGCGCTGATGAAACCGTAACCTCAACCGGGCCTGCGGCGAGCTGATGGGTACGCCCAAGCATCTCTCGCTCGCCGGCGCTTGGCTTTATCAGGGGCCGGATGGGTGTAAACGACAGCCGCCCCTCCTGCCCCTTCTGCTGATCGGCGGAGCGGATCGCTTGGACTGAAGCGGATGCCCCCGGTTCAATTCGCCTTCACTGTCCAACCGGCCTGCGGTTCCGCCGTCCCGCTGTAAGTCGCCTTGCTCTTCTCTTCTTGCACGCTGTCCAGCGTGGCTTCGCCTGCGAATTTCTCCTCCGTGAAGACGACCTCGCCCTTGTCGTTCTTCGTTTCCTCCAGCGCATAGACCTTGAGCTTGTCGCCGTTCTTGAAGCCCTGCTTGCTGCCGAGGGAAATGATGATTGTGGTCTTGTTCACGACTGCCAGCACTTTGCCGGGCGTCGCCTTGGCGGAATCAACGGCGGCTTGCACGGCGGCCTGTTCCTTGGCCTGCGTCTGCGCCTTGCTCTTTAACCGGCCGGATTCGGGCAATTGCACCGACACAAGTTGCGCGGCGATGTTGGTGACCGCCTTGGCAGTGGCCTTGCCGAGCGCGCTGTTCATGAACTCATTGTTGGCGAAGCCGATATTCCCGCCGTGTCCGCCTACACCCACGCCGATGTCGAAGCCCGTGCCTTTCTCCGACGAGACGGCATCGCCGGTTTTGATGACCTTGCGGTTGTAAACGTCCACCAACCGCCAATCAATCCGCACGTCGGAGGTGGTGACCTTGACGCCGAGCTTGCCGAGACTGCCGGGCACGAAGCCGCCGAGGTTGACCCCTTGCTGTTTCGAGCCAAAGCGCGTCACCTTGCCCTTGAACATGAAGTCCGCTCCGGCCCAACCGCCCTTGTCCACCTTCTCCGCGTCGCTGACGTAGCCCGCTTCGCCCAGCTTGATTTCATTGGCCAGGTCCTTGAGCGAGGTGGATTCAAGGATTTGAAACTTACCAAGGCGGCTCAGCTCGGTGATGAGCATTTCGGCCAGACCTTCGCCGAGGGCCGGTTGCCACGCCATGATTTGACTGACATCGCCCTCGAGTGGCGCCACGAAAATGGTGGGTTGGGATTTGTCCTCGGCCCGGGCACTGAAAAGGCTCGCGCAGAGAAGGACAGCAAGCGAACACTTCTGAAATGCGGTGTGGTTCATGGCGGAATCATTTACACCATCATCGCCGGTCGTCAAACCGGAAAGTGCCGATTGGCGGAATTGACGATGCCCACCGCCGGGGCGAACTGGCGAGGCAAACCGCCGGTTGACCCGGCCAGCGGCTTTTGCTTACGCTCGCCCGCATGGCGAAGAATCCCGATGCGCAGCCCACCGCCGAGACGCCGAGACGCAAAGCTCCCGTTGCCGACTCTCCCCTCCTCGTCTCTGCGCCTCCGCGGTTGAGACCTTCTGCCCTGCTCGACACCCGCGTCATTTACTGCGGCGACTGCCTGGAACAACTGCGCCGCCTGCCCGACGCCTGCGTGGACCTCATCTACATTGACCCGCCGTTCAACTCGAACCGCAACTACGAGGTCTTCTGGGGCGAGACCAAGGAGAAACGCGCCTTCGAGGACCGCCACGCCAGCACGCAAGCCTACCTGGACTACATGCGCCCGCGCTGCGTGGAACTGGCCCGCGTCCTCAAAGAGACCGGCAGCTTCTATTACCACTGCGACTGGCACGCCTCCCACTACGTCAAGGCCATGCCCGACCAGGTTCTCGTGAAAAGTAATTTCTTTGGGTGCAATTCTCTGCCAAATTAGATCTCAAAAATGGTCGCCACTCTTTTCAACGAGCGAATCCAAATCGCCGACACGTTTTCCGAAAACGAACGGTTGGTGACCGTCTGCGATGATGCCTTGCAATGCGCGAAGTCTCTCCCAACGAATTTCTTCTCCCTGATCATCACCTCGCCTCCATACAACTTGGGCAAGGAATACGAACAGCGAGCCTCGTTGCGGGATTACCTGGCGCAACAGAAGCCGCTCATTAAAGAATTGATCCGCACGCTCAAACGGAGCGGCAGCCTTTGCTGGCAAGTGGGCAATTACGTGGAAGACGGCGAGGTTTTCCCTCTGGACGTTTATTACTACGACCTTTTCAAGAGCGAGGGATTGCAGCTTCGCAACCGGGTCATCTGGCACTTCGAACATGGGCTGCATTGCAGCCTCCGTTTTTCAGGGCGCTACGAGACGCTGCTCTGGTTCACCAAGTCAGACCATTACGTTTTCCATCTCGATCCCGTGCGCGTTCCGGCGAAGTACCCTGGCAAACTCCATTTCAAGGGCGACAAGCGCGGCCAACCGTCGGGCAATCCCCTCGGCAAGAATCCGTCGGACGTGTGGGCCATCGTCGCCCAGGATTGGGAGCGGGAGATTTGGGAGATTCCGAACGTAAAGGCCAATCACCCGGAGAAAACGGAACATCCCTGCCAATACCCCGTCGAGTTGGTGGAGCGCTGTGTTTTGGCATTCACAAACGAGGATGATTGGATTTACGACCCCTATTGCGGCGTCGGTTCTGCGCTCATCGCCGGCGCCAAACACAATCGCCGCGCCGTTGGCTGTGACCGGGATGACAAGTATCTCAAAACCGCTCGCGAACGACTTCACAAACTGGCGGATGGCACGCTCAAACTGCGTCCGCTGGGAAAGCCAGTCTTCGTGCCGACGGGTCGCGAGAAAGTTGCTCAACGTCCAGCCGCGTGGGCGAATGAAAAGGTTCTTTTGTGAAAGTGGCAGGGGAGTTTTCCTTCAACAACGGCGCGACCTTTGTCGCCAAGCACCATCAAGCGCGGCTGGATGAAGTGTGGGAGGTTATTGCGCGTGTGGACAGTTCGGTCTGCAAAACCAAGCGCAGCAAGGAAAAGACAATGCGTCGAAGGATGCTTTTCAGTCCCCGAGCGCTCAACAAAGCCTTCAAGCGGGAGTTTTCCAGCTTTGAGGAATGGTCGCAGTGCAAAGTGCGTTGTGATTATCCGACCGAGTTTTACCGGCCGGGATACAAGGCCGAACCGCTGTCCAAGGGAGCGTTTCGTGAAATGGATTTCGTGAAGCGCCAACTTGGTGTCGAGGTGCAATTTGGCAAGTATGCGTTCATGGTTTACAACGTCTGCGCCAAGATGACGATCTTTCACAAACTCGGCCACATCAACGCGGGCATTGAAATCGTGCCGATCAAGCGCTTCGCCGATCAGATGTCCACCGGCGTTTCCTATTTCGAGCAGTTCGTTTGGGATTTACAGCATCGCGGGGTGGCAGACATCGACATCCCCGTTTTGATTATCGGCATCGACGGATGAACACGTGTCTCGACGGCGCGCTGCGCGAGATTGACCGTTTCTTCAAGGCCGACCACGCCGTCATCGTCCCGCTGACGGTGCGGGAAATCCTGGACGAGCAAATTGCACGGAAGTTGGCGTGAAGCATTCTGGTTTGTTTCTGACCCTGGTGACCACGCTGGCCACGCCAGTCGTGGCCTGCGACCTATGTTCGGTCTATTCCGCGAATCAGGCGCGGGGTGAAATCGGCAAGGGCTTCGTCGCCGCCGTGGCGGAGCAGTTCACCCACTTCGGCACGATGCAGGAAGATGGCCGCGAGGTGCCAAACGAGGTCGGCCAGTATCTCGACAGCTCGGTGTCGCAACTTCTTGTCGGCTACAACTTCAACGAGCGGATCGGCGTGCAGTTCAATGTGCCCGTGGTTTATCGTTCGTTCAAACGGCCGGAAGGATTCGACATTGACCGCGGCACTGTGTCCGGCGTCGGCGACGTGTCGCTCACGGGCCACCTTCAGGCGTTTCGCAGCGAGTCGAAAAATCTCACGTTCGGCTGGAATCTTCTGGCCGGGGTGAAGTTCCCGACCGGCGACAGCAGCCGGATAGCGGAGGAACTGAACGAGGTCGAGGTCGAAAGCGCGCCGGAAAGCGGCATCCACGGCCACGACCTCACGCTCGGGAGCGGTTCGTTCGATGGCATCGTGGGCACGAGTGTTTTTCTCCGCTCGCATCGTGTCTTTTTGACTGCGAGCGCGCAATACAGCATCCGCAGCCAGGGCGATTTTGGTTATCGCTTTGCCGATGACCTGACGTGGGTGGGCGGGCCGGGGTATTTCGTGGCGTTGAACGACCGTTGCACGTTGAGCCTGCAAGCTGTCGTGTCCGGCGAGCACAAGGCACGCGACACGTTCCAAGGCGCGCCCGCAGAGGACACCGGCGTAACGACCGTTTACTGCGGGCCGCAAATCATCTTCACGTGGTCGGACAAGCTCAGCGCAGAGGTTTGCGTGGACGTGCCGGTGAGCATTGACAACACAGCGCTGCAAACCGTGGCGGACTATCGCGTGCGCGCCGGCGTGACCTGGCATTTCTAAGTTGGTCGGTCGCGGGAAGATCTTTCAGCGAGCGGGTCAGGGTAAGGGTGGGATCACAGCCCCCTGTTTCTCAGCGAGTTGATTTCAATCCGAGAGAATCTAGTTTTCGCCATGTCCGGCCCAAGCCTGAGATTCGCACGTCGCGCATTCACACTGATTGAATTGCTGGTGGTCATCGCGATCATCGCCATTCTGGCGGCGCTGCTGCTGCCAGCACTGGCCCGCACCAAGGACAAGGGCCGTCAGGTTGGATGCTTTTCCAACATGCGCCAGGTGGCGCTGGCGGCGCGGCTTTACATGGACGATAACAACGGAGGGTTGTTCCATCACCACGAGGGCTGGGTGCTCGACGACGGGTCGCAGGTGGATACGTTGCCGGCGGACCTGGCCGGAGTGACCGGCGGCGGCAAGGGCAACAGCCAGGCGGAAAAGCCGTGGATCATTTTCTTCCAGCCTTACCTGCAAAGCCGGCAGGTGGGCTTTTGCCCGTCCGACCTGACGCCGCGTTCGCGCCTCCTGGCCACTGACCTGAACAGTTACAACGGCAATATCAGCTCCACGGGCCAGTCGCCGCCGCCCAATTCCGAACTGGCCCTGGCCCTGACCGATAATCTGACTGTGGAAAGCTATCTCTTGGATTCCATCTTCACGCACAAATCCGCCCGCTATGCGCTCGAAGGTGTGCTGTCCGGGTTTGCCACGGATACCGTTCTGAATGCTTTGCCGAACCGGAACATCATCATGTTTTCGGAACGGAACTCGGAGGCCTTGAACGCGACGGACAATCCTCAATACGGCAACGTGGCTCAGGACGATTACGATACCTGGGTGGGCGAGGCGGCCCTCGTGCAATGGGGCAGCGGCAAATACGGCGACCAGGGCTGGATTCGGCGCGGTCGCCACGGGACGGCGAACTACATTTACACCGACGCTCACGTGGAAAAACTGCGGTGGTCCAAAGCGCGCTTCGATCAATTCCCCGATCATCGCGTCCGCTTCCCGTTGGCCAATCCACCAGACTAAGCGTCAGAGTGCCAATTGACGCAATCGGCTGGCTTGGCCCCCTCGCAGAATCGCTCGCCACCGTTTCGCGATGGTACCCGACTGGATTTGCCGGACAGGCTTCCGCACAACTAAAGACGGTCAATCGCTGTTCCTTCTCCCGGGGGAGAAGGTCAGGGTGAGAGGGAACCAACAACCGTTTGCTCCGGGTTGCCACGACGCTCCAACCCGCCGGGGAGCACGGCGTTGATTCAGGCGATCGGCGTGTCGCGGTGCGTGGGCTGGGGTTTGCCGGGTTTGAAGGATTCCAAATGTGTCCACTCCGCTTTCAGCGCAGGCTCGGACGCCAGTAAGGAGTCAACCGCCTGTCGCAGCGACTCGCGCAGCAATTCCGGCTCGCCTTCCGCCCGCAGGTTTACGAGCAATTGTCCACCGTTGACGGGCGCGGCCAGCCGTTGCGCCAGTTCCGGCGCGGCATCGTTGCGCACCAGGTTGAGCACGCACAACTCGCCCTGCGTTCCCCCGGGATCGAGCGTCATCTTGAGGTGCGCCACCTCGGCGCCGGAGGTCTTGAGCCTGAGTTGAACCGCGGCGGCGAGCGAGGTCAACACCCGGTTGGCATCCACGGGCGTCGTCGCGGTGAGTTGGAGCGTGGCGTTCAGCCAACCCAGCCGCGCCTCGCCGTCGGCATAGATTTCGTAATCCACCTCCATCACCGCGCGTCGCGTTTGGGGAGTGTTCGTAATCAGCGTAAACCAGGGCTCCAAGCCCTCGCCGGTGCGCGAAGACACTTCAAAGATTTGCGCATGAGGAAATTCCCCGGCCAGCGCGTCGCGCAACTCCATGCGCCGCGCGTCACCCATCAGATCGCATTTGTTGATGACGATGAGTTGGGCCTCCTCCAATTGTTTGCGGTAGATGTAATTCACGTTGTCGCTGAATTGGCGGCCGGGAACCAGGCCTAGCACGCACACCGCGCGCGCCGGGTCCACCAGCACGCTGAAGGGCGCAATGGAATACTGTTCCTCGTACAGGCGGCCGAGCGGATACGTGACCGTGGCCACGAGATCGGTGCAACTGCCGACCGGCTCCGCGAGGAAGTAATCGGGGCGGGATTCTGTGGTGAGCCGGTCCGACGCTTCGACGAGCGAATCAAAGCGGCAGCAGAAGCAGCCACCGGGGATTTCTTCGACCGGGAAACCGCGCGCCCGCAGCAGCGTGGTATCCACGAGTTGCCGGCCTTGATCGTTGGTGATGAGGCCGACACTCTTGCCTTTGCTCCGCAGCCACTCCGCGAGCCGGGCACTGGCGGTGGTTTTTCCCGCGCCGAGAAAGCCGCCGATCAAGATGTAGCGGGGTTTGGGTGTGGAAGCAGATGAGGAGTTCATCGCCACGAGGAAATCACGTGCCGCGGTGGGAGTCAAATGGAGTTGATTCGGTTTCGAGACATCCTAGGTTTGCCTCATGTCATCCCGCAGAGTTCCGACGGCGCAGCGAGCGTTCACGCTGATCGAATTGCTGGTTGTCATTGCCATCATCGGAATTCTTGCCGCGGTCCTCCTGCCCGCGTTGGCCCGCGCGAAAGACCGGGCGCGCCAGACTTCCTGCCTGAGCAACCTCAGACAGGTCGCGCTGGCCTACACGATGTATCGCGGGGACAATCGCGATGTGAATGTGCCGCATCGCTATTGCCCAGACACGCCGGGTGATCCCTACGGCCTGAGCGCGGGCGTGCCTTCGGGCAATGGACCGAACAATCCGCCGCCCAGCGGGCCGAATGAAATCTGGTGGGCGCCGTACGACCCAACGCAAGTCCCCGATGGCCCGCCAGGGGCTGGCTTCAAGTTCGGCTTGATGTACGGCTATTTCGGCACGACGAATATTTTCAAGTGCGCGGTGGAGCCGCAATGGCAATGCAGCTTTGCGATGAACTACAGCGACGGCAGCCCGATGGCCCGGCCGGACTCGTTCGTCACGCAACCCTCCACGCGGCTGGTGGTGTGGGATCATCGCCGGACGCCAGGCTGTTCGGATTCGCGCGTGCTCGCGCCGCCGCGGCCGCCGTGGGTGCCGTTCGACAACACGAGCCATTATCCCACCCGCCATAGTGGTCGCATGAACGCGATGTACTACGACGCCCATGTAGCCTTGCTCAAACCCACCGAATTGCGGGTTGCCAATTTTCGCGAGCCGGGAAGCGGGACACCGGTGGCGGGTTATCCGGGAGAATGATGGCGCGGTCTGGCGCCCACGCCACCTTCCACACTCTCCCGCCCGATCGCACGACCGGCTACACAATTTGCGGATGCGCCTTCTCCGGGTCCACGCCGAGGTCCTTCCTCGCCTTCTCTACAAACGCCGACCTGATTTTGCCTTGCTTGCCCAGCGCCCAGAGCGTGGCGATGACGGTGCATTCGGCGTCCACCTCGAAGAAGCGGCGAAGTCTTGCCCGCGTGTCGCTGCGGCCAAAGCCGTCAGTGCCAAGTGTGGTCAAGCCGCCGGGCACCCAGGGCGCGATCTGGTCCGGCACGATCTTCATGTTGTCGGAGACGGCCACGATTGCGCCTTTTTCCTTCGCCAGCGTGGTTTCGACGTAGGACTTCCGCGGCGACTCCGTCGGGTGGAGCATGTTCCACCGTTCACAACGGAGGGCGTCGGTGCGGAGGGCCTTGTAGCTCGTGGCGCTCCACACGTCGGCGGTGACGCCATAGTGCTCCGCAAGGATTTCCTGCGCGCGCAAGGCGGAGCGGATGATCGTGCCGCTCCCGAAGATGTGGGCTTTGAGTTTCTTGCCCGGCGGACCGGACTTGAACTTGTAGAGGCCCTTGAGAATTCCTTCCTCGACGCCCTTGGGCATGGGAGGCATGGCGAGGTTCTCGTTGTAAAGGCTGAGGAAATAAAAAATGTCTTCGCCTTCGGCGTACATGCGACGCAAGCCGTCAGCGACAATGACCGCGACTTCGTAGGCGAACGCCGGGTCGTATGCGTAAAGCGTGGGGATCGTCGAGGCGAGCAGCAGGCTGTGGCCGTCTTGGTGTTGCAGGCCCTCGCCGTTGAGTGTGGTGCGGCCATAGGTCGCGCCGAGCAGGAAGCCGCGCGCCTTGATGTCGCCCGCCAGCCACATGAGATCGCCGACGCGTTGGAAACCGAACATCGAGTAGTAGATGTAGAACGGAATCATCTGCTCCGCGAGCGAGGCATAAGCCGTCCCCGCAGCGACGAACGAGGAGATCGAGCCGGCTTCGGTGATGCCTTCCTCCAAAATCTGGCCGTCTTTCTTTTCGAGGTAGTAAAGCAGGGATTTGCTGTCCACCGGATCGTAAAGCTGGCCTTTCGAGGCGTAAATGCCGACCTCGCGGAACAGGGCGTCGAGACCGAACGTGCGCGCCTCGTCCGGAATGATGGGCACAATGCGTTTGCCGACTGTCTTGTGCCGGAGCAACAGCCCGAGCAACCGAACGAAGGCCATCGTGGTCGAGGCCTCCATCTGGCCCGAGCCCCTGAAAAACTCGGCGAAGTATTCTGGCGGCGGCACTTCGAGCGGCTGGACCTCGACGCGGCGTTGCGGGAGGAAACCACCCAGCGTCTTGCGCCGCGATTGCAGGTAAACCATCTCCGGGCTGTCCGCCGGCGGCCGATAAAACGGCATGTCGGCGATTTCTTCGTCGCTGATGGGCACGCCGAAACGGGCGCGGAACTCGCGAAGTTCCTTTTCGTTCAGTTTCTTCTGCTGGTGCGTGATGTTGCGGCCTTCACCGGCTTCGCCGAGGCCGTAGCCCTTCACCGTCTTCGCCAGGATCACCGTCGGCTGGCCTTTGTAATTCCACGCCGCGGCATAGGCGGCATACACCTTGAGCGGGTCGTGTCCGCCGCGGACGAGCTTGCGAATCTGGTCATCGGTCAAATGGTTCACGAGTTCGAGCAACTGCGGATACTTGCCGAAGAAATGCTTGCGCGTGTAGCTGCCCGGCTCGACGGAGTATTTCTGGTAATCGCCGTCCACGGCCTCCTCCATGCGCTTGAGCAGGAGGCCGTCCTTGTCCGCGGCGAGAAGCGGATCCCAATTCGAGCCCCAGATCACCTTGATGACATTCCAGCCGGCGCCGGAGAAAGCGGCTTCGAGTTCCTGAATGATTTTGCCGTTGCCGCGCACCGGACCGTCGAGACGCTGCAGGTTGCAGTTCACGACCCACAGCAAATTGTCGAGCCGCTCGCGCGAAGCCAGGGTGATCGAGCCGAGCGTTTCCGGTTCGTCCGATTCGCCGTCACCGATGAACGCCACGACCTTTGGCTCTTCGCCTTTGATGATGCCGCGGTCGCGCAGGTAGCGGTTGAACCGCGCCTGGTAGATCGAGAGGATTGGGCCGAGGCCCATCGAAACTGTCGGGAACTGCCAGAAGTCCGGCATCAGGTACGGGTGCGGATACGACGACAGCCCGCCGTCCTCGGCGAGTTCCTGCCGGAAATTCTTCAAGTGTTGCTCGCTCAACCGCCCTTCGAGAAATGCCCGTGCGTAAATGCCGGGCGCGGCGTGGCCTTGAAAATACACTAGGTCGCCGGTGAAATCCGCCGTGCGCCCGCGCAGGAAATGGTTGAACGCGACCTCCAGCAGCGTGGCGCTCGAAGCGTAGCTGGAGATGTGGCCGCCCACGTTGGTCTTGGTGTTTGCCTGTACCACCATCGCCATCGCGTTCCAGCGAATGAAGCTCTTGATGCGCCGCTCCATTTCGCGGTCGCCCGGAAACGGCGGCTGTCTTGCGACTGGAATCGTGTTGAGGTACGGCGTGCTGACCGGGCGGAAGGCGCCTTCGCCGGGCGGGATAAGCCGGTTGGTCAGGTTCTGGAGAAAGCGGCCCGCCACTTCCGGTCCGTGGTCCTTCAGCGCGAACTCCAACACGGAGTCCAGGGATTCATACCAATGCGTCGAACTGCCGGCGGTTTGAGCCGGCGCGGGCGATTCTGCTTTGTCTGGCGCGTTCACTTTGCTAGTCAGGGCCGCAGCACCGTTCGTGAGAACGGACATGGGGCGGCGAGTCGGTGGAAATGAAACCCGAAGCCCGCCCCGTTGTCAGGCGCAATCGTAGCACAGACCGCACGCAATGAAACTGCTCGACTGGACGTTGCCCACGCCGGCGCAAAACCTCGCTGCCGACGAGGCGCTGCTGGACTGGTGCGAAACGCGCGACGACGCCGAGGTCCTGCGCTTCTGGGAATCGTCCCAGCACTTCGTCGTCGTGGGCTATGCGGAAGACGTCGCGACGGAAGTGAACGTGGCGTCGTGCGAGGCACGCGGTGTGCCGATCCTGCGGCGCTGTTCGGGTGGAGGCACGGTTTTGCAAGGTCCCGGCTGTCTGAACTGTAGCTTGGTGCTGCGTATCCATCCACGCGACCCGACCCGCAGCATCGCGGCGACGAACCAGTTTGTCATGGAACGCAATCGGGCGGCGCTGAAGTCCGAAATCCGAAATCCGAAATCCGAAATCTCGGTTCAAGGCCACACGGACCTCGCGCTGGACGGCGTGAAATTCTCCGGCAACGCTCAGCGCCGGAAGCGGCGTTGCCTCCTGTTTCATGGCACGTTTCTGCTGGGCCTGGACCTCGCGCTGGTGGAGGCGCTGTTGCCCATGCCATCCCGCCAGCCGGCCTACCGCCAAAACCGTGGCCACGCCGGCTTCATCCGCAACCTGCCATTGGCCGCCACCGCAGTGAAACAAGCGTTGCGCGTCGCGTGGCTGGCGGACGAACCATTCGGGTCACCGCCGACGCAGGCAGTGGATGACTTGGTTGCGCAGAAGTATGGCCGGCGCGAATGGACGTTTCGATGAACCCAGCCCAAAGCGTCAGAGGGGCAGGGCAGGGGAGTCGGGGGGGCGGAAGTTTGGTTTTGCGGCGCCTTGCGGATTGGGAGTTCACTGGAGCGCATGACGCACACCTTCGGAATTCCGTTGGCCGCAGTGCTGTTGGCCGGGATGAGCAATCCATCCGCCTGGGCAGCACAGCTTGACGCCCCGCTTGAACAACAGGACCTCTTCGTCAGCGGCACGGGCGGCTATCACACCTACCGCATCCCGGCGCTGCTCACGACGCGGCGTGGCTCGGTGCTCGCCTTTTGCGAAGGCCGAAAGCTCGGTCGGTCTGATGCGGGCGACATTGACCTGCTGCGGCGGCGTTCGAGCGACGGCGGCAAGACGTGGAGCGCGCAACAAGTCATTTGGGACGACAGCACGAACACGTGCGGAAACCCATGCGCGGTCCTCGACGAGCAGACCGGCGTCGTCTGGCTGTTGCTCACGCACAACTTGGGCGGCGACAAGGAAGACGCGATCATCCGTCGCACGGCCGTGGGTACGCGTACGGTGTGGGTTTGCCGAAGCGATGACGAGGGCGTTTCGTGGTCCAAGCCGGTCGAGATTGCTGCGTCTGTGAAAGACTCGACGTGGAGTTGGTATGCCACTGGGCCGGGCATCGGCATTCAGCTTCGGCACGGCCTGCAGCGAGGACGGCTGGTGATTCCGTGCGATCACTCTTACGAGTTGGATAACACCGGTTCGAAAGAGACGGCGCAAGGTTCTCACGTCATTTTCAGCGATGACCACGGGAAAACCTGGCAACGAGGCGGTGTGGTTCGGCCCAACATGGATGAGTGCCAGGTCGTCGAGCTTGCGGACGGGCGTGGCACGCTGCTGTTGAACATGCGGTCGTATGCCGGGCGCAGGCGTCGCGCTGAATCTGTCAGCCACGATGGCGGCCTCACTTGGTCGGCGCCGCAGGACCAGCCGCAACTCATCGAGCCGGTCTGCCAGGCCAGTCTCATGCGCTACTCGTGGCCGGTGGACGGCGATGTCAGCCGGCTGCTCTTCAGCAATCCGGCAGATGCGAAACACCGGCGCTCCATGACCGTCCGCCTGAGCCGCGACGAATGCAAGACTTGGCCCGACAGCCGAGTCCTGCATGACGGTCCCGCCGCCTACTCATGCCTGGCGAAGCTACCGGACGGGCGAGTGGCGTGTTTGTACGAATGCGGCCGGAGCAACGCTTACGAGCGGATCACGTTTGCCGCGTTTGGATTAACCGAGTTGTGCAATGGGGCGCGCTGAACGCCGGGAGGCGAAGCCTTGGCGTTCTGAACGAACCACTTTTCAATGCTTGCGGTCCAAAGGCCGGCGCGCCAATCTGCGCTTGATCGCCGGAAGGCGAATCTTCAATCCGCAACCATGAAAGCAGCAACCAAAGGTCTCTCCATGAAAACACAAGTTCTATTCGGCATTACCACAATGCTCGCGGCCTCGGTCGTCGCCGCAGATTCCAGCGCGAAGGATGACGTCCTCAGCGCAGCAAAGAAGCTCGGGGACAAGGCCAACTACAGTTGGACCACCACCGTCGTCGTCCCCGAGGGCAGCCGGTTTCGCCCCGGCCCCACCGACGGCAAGACCGAGAAAGATGGTTTCACCCACCTCAAGATGACTTTTGGCGACAACGCCGTGCAAGCGGTGTTCACGGGTGACAAGGCAGCCTTCACCAACCCGGAGGCAGGCTGGCAAACGCTCGCCGATCTCGACACCAGCCAGGGGACGGGCCGCTTCGTGAACGCCTTCTTGCGGGGTTTCAAAGCCCCGGCGGCACATGCTGCAGAGCTCGTCGCCGGCGCGAAAGAACTCAAGAAGGACGGCGACGCGTATGCCAGCGACCTCACTGAAGACGCGGCCAAGCCGCTGCTGACCTTCGGACGGCGCAGCGGCGCTGATGTGACCGTCAGCAACGCCAAAGGCTCGGTCAAGTTCTGGATCAAGGACGGCCTGCTCTCGAAATACGAGTTCAAAGTCACCGGCAAAGTCACGTTCAACGACAACGAACGCGAAGTTGACCGGACGACGACTACCGAAATCAAAGACGTCGGCTCGACGAAAATGGAGGTCCCCGAGGAGGCGAAGAAGAAACTTTCTTGAGCCGCTCGGCGGACGATTGGTGATATCCGAAAGAGCGACGGGCTAGTCTGTCAGAGCCGGTCGGTGGTGAGTTGTCGCTTTGCGAACCGGCAGAATTCGCGGTAGCCCACGTCGCGTGCGAGCTGCAGGGCCTCTGCGAAGTTCATCCCCACCTCCTCCGGCGCGTGGGCGTCGGAGCCGAAGGCGATGGGCACGCCTTTCTGAAACGCGAGTTTGAGGAATTGACGGCTCGGATAGATTTCTTTGCAGTCCTTCCTCAGACCGGCAGTGTTCAACTCAATGGCGCAGTTGTGTTGCTTCGCGGCGGTGAGGAAGCGGTCGTAAAGCGGCGTGCAATCGCGAGTCGGGCGGAAACCAAATTTCTTCGGCAGGTCCGCGTGACCGATGATTTCGAAGCAACCGGTTTCCGCCGCCTTTGTGAGCCGCTCGAAATAGACCGACCAGACCTCGAAGGCGTCCCGGTGTTTCCATTCCGAAAGCTGGCTGGGGTTATCCACGGTCCAGGAATCCGAGACGTAGTGCACCGAGCCGATGAGATAATCCCACGGATGTCGCGCGGTGAGGTCTCGAATCCAATCTTCGTGGCTGGGCAGGTAGTCCACTTCGAGCGCGAGGCGGATGGTGAGTTGCGGGAAATCGCGCTGGGCCTTGCGGATTTTCTCGACGTATTCATCGAGCTGGTCGTTGCGCATCCGCCAGTCGTCGAAGTCGTCCTGTCGCATCGGCGAGTGGTCGGAGAAACCGATTTCGGTGAGGCCGACTTCCAAAGCACGGCGGGCGTAATCCACCGGCTCGCCGCTCGCGTGTTTGCAAAGCGGCGTGTGCATGTGGTAATCGGCCGGCCAATTCACGGCGTTGAGTGTTGAGAGTTGGGAGTTGGGAGTCGAACGAAAAGTTCAAATTGACAGCGCGGCGTGACATTCCTAGCTTCGCGTGGCAAAGATGACAAGCTTTGCCCCGGACGTGCGTTCGGGGATTTTTGTTTCCGGGAACGGAAGCGTTGAATCGTTAAACCGGGTTACGGTTCAACGTTTCGACGATTCAACGGTTGAACGAACATGGCAAATACGATTCTCGTCGGCGCCCAATGGGGCGATGAAGGCAAGGGCAAGATCATTGACGTGCTGACCGAACAGGCGGACGTGGTGGTGCGTTACGCGGGTGGCAACAACGCGGGGCACACGGTGTTCCTCGGCAAGAACCGCTACGTGCTGCACCTCGTGCCCTCTGGTATCCTGCGCAAGGGCAAGCTGTGCGTCATCGGCAATGGCGTGGTGATTGACCCCGTGAGCCTGGTGAACGAAATCGCCGGCCTCCGTAAACTCGGAGTGAAGGTAGGCCGAAACCTCATTGTCAGCGAAACGGCGCACGTGGTCCTCCCGTACCATCGCGAGTTGGACGCGCAGCGCGAGCATCACAAGGGCAAGCACAAGATCGGCACCACCAAGCGCGGCATCGGCCCGGCCTACGGCGACAAAGCGGCGCGCGTCGGCTTGCGCATGGTGGACTTGATCAATCCGGACACGTTCGCGGACAAGCTCCGCCAGCGGATCAAGGACAACAACGAGGTGCTCAAGGCGTTCGGCGCCAGGCCGCTTGTGTTCAAATCTGTTTTGCGTGACTACCGCGAAGCCGCCGAGTTCCTGAAGCCGTTCGTGGCAAACACGGTGGTTCTGCTTCACGACGCAATGCGGCAGGGCAAGGACCTGTTGTTCGAAGGGGCGCAGGGCACGTTCCTCGATATTGACCACGGCACGTATCCTTACGTCACTTCTTCGAACACGACCGCTGGCGGCGCCTGCACCGGCACGGGCGTGCCGCCGCATCGCATGGATCGCGTGGTCGGTGTGATGAAAGCCTACACGACGCGCGTGGGCGAAGGTCCGCTACCGACCGAGAACGCCGAGATCGCCGACATGTTGCACGCGATGGGCCGCGAGTTCGGAGCGACTACGGGCAGGCCGCGTCGCTGCGGCTGGTTCGATTCGGTCGCAGTCCGGCAATCGGTGATGGTGAACGGAATTGACGAGATCGCTGTAACAAACCTCGATGGCTTGGACGCGTTGGAGACGATCAAGGTCTGCATCGGTTACCACCGAGGGAAACAGCATTACGATTACCTCCCGTCGGACATCGCGGTTCTCTCAGGGTGCGAGCCGGTTTACGCCGAGTTCCCCGGTTGGCGCACGCCGACGTCCAAGGCTCGGAAATGGAACGACCTGCCAGCGAAGGCCCGAGTGTATCTGAGAGCACTCCAGGAATTGGTTGGCGCGAAGATTTCGATTGTGTCCGTTGGTCCGGCACGGGAGCAGACGATCGCGGTCTGAGTTGCGCGACTTGCATCGCTCCTCATGAGTTCCTCGACGCCCCACCTCAGCCCGGACGCCAGAGCCTCGTTGCCCCGGCACGTCGCCATCATCATGGACGGCAACGGGCGCTGGGCGAAGGAGCGCGGGCTGCCGCGCATCGAGGGCCACCGCCAGGGCGCGGAATCGGCGCGGGCGATCATCCGCGCGGCGGGCGAACTGGGCATCAAGTACCTCACGCTCTACGCGTTTTCCGTTGAGAACTGGAATCGGCCCAAGGACGAGGTGGACGCGCTGATGAAGTACCTCGTGCACTACCTCAAGACCGAGACGAGCGAGTTGAACAAGAACAACGTCAAACTTGAGGTTATCGGCCAGATTTACCGGCTGCCGGAGAACGTACAGGAGCACCTGCGGAAATCCATCCACACGCTCTCGAAGAACAACGGCCTGACCCTCATCATGGCCTTGAGTTACGGCGGACGTACGGAAATCGTGGATGCCGTGCGCGCCATCGGCGAGAAGGTAAAACAGGGCAAGCTCGATCCCGCCGACATCAACGAGCAGGTTTTCTCGCAGCATCTTTACACGCGAAGCTGGCCCGATCCTGACCTCCTCGTTCGCACGAGCGGCGAGATGCGCGTCAGCAATTTCCTCCTTTGGCAGATTTCCTACGCCGAACTGGTCATCACATCCACGCTCTGGCCCGATTTCCGCAAGCCGCAGTTCTGCGCGGCGCTGGAGGAATACGCCCGCCGCCACCGGCGCTTTGGCGGAGTCTGAGGTTTACGAATTACGAGTTACGAATTACGATTTGCCCCCGTAACGAGCGGCGGAGCAAATCGTGAACGGCGAATCGCAGACCAACTCAACACCAGCCCACGCGGCGGGCGCAGCCGCTTCTCCTTCCAAAGTGAAGGTTTTTTTCCGGCGTCTGATTTCGTTTGTGATCCTCTGGTCCGTGATTCTCGCCGTGATGTTTTCCGGCAACAAGGTGCTGTCGGACGATGTGTTCCTTGCGCTCATGGCGCTCGTGGCGGCGAGCGGCCTGCTGGAATTCTACGGCTTGGTCGAGAAGCGGGGACTGGTGTGCTTCAAGTGGTGCGGCTTGGCGGGCGGCTTGTTGCTCATGTTCGGCACCTTCCTGCACTGCACGGGACGCTTGGGCATTCACGAAACGCCCTCGCGGGTCAACGACTTTGAAACCAGCTTCCTCATCTTGTTTGTATTGGGTCTTTGCCTGCGGCAATTCCTTTCCCGCAGCAACACGGCGGGCATCCTGGCGATCTCCACCACGCTGTTCGGCTTGATGTACGTGCCATGGCTGCTCAACTTCATCCAGAAAATCCATTTTTTCCCGGGCATCGCGGACGGCGGCAAGTTCTATGTCCTCTACTTCATCCTCGTCACCAAGTTCAGCGACACGGGCGCGTACGCAGTCGGCTCGCTCATCGGTCGGCACAAGATGATTCCGCGGATCAGCCCCGGAAAGACGTGGGAAGGTTTTGGTGGCGCGATTGTAGTTTCCACAGTGGCGAGTCTGATCTTCACGCACTTTCTCGGCGACCGGATGCCCGGCATAAAGCCGTTGCACGCCGTGGTGTTGGGCGTGGTCCTGAGCTCCACCGCCGTCGTCGGCGACCTCATCGAATCGCTCTTCAAACGCGAGGCTGGTGTGAAGGATTCCGGGAAGATGTTTCCCGGCATCGGTGGCATCCTGGATCTGCTCGACAGCCTTTTGTTCAACGCGCCGATCATGTATCTCTACCTCCGGCACGTTCTGACGCATCCATGATTTGATGAAAAACGTCGTCTTACTGGGCTCTACCGGAAGCATCGGCACCAGCACGATCAAGGTTGCCGAAGATCTGCCAGACCGCATCCGCTTGCTGGCTCTGGCGGCGGGTAACAACGCCGAGTTGCTACTGGACCAGACCCGCAAGCACAAGCCCGAGGCGATCTCCATCAACGACCCGGCGAAGGCGCGGGAACTGGCAAACCTGCTGAGCACGGGTTGCGAAGTTCACGCCGGTGACGAAGGGCTCGTGAAACTCGCCACGCTGCCGGCGGCAGACATTGTGCTGATTGCCATCGTCGGCACCGCGGGTCTGAAACCGGCATTGGCGGCGATTCACGCTGGCAAAGACATCGCCATTGCGTCGAAAGAAATCCTGGTCATGGCCGGCGAAACGGTGATGAGCGAGGCGCGGAAATACGGCGTGCGCGTGCTGGCGGTGGACAGCGAACACTCGGCGATCTTCCAATGCCTCGATGGCAAGCCTTCCGCGTCGGTGCGCAAGCTCTGGCTCACTGCGTCCGGCGGCCCGTTCCGCGACGCGAAGGACTGGCCCAGGGAGAAGTTCACGGAAATCACGGTCGAGTGCGCGCTCAAACACCCCTCTTGGGTGATGGGCCGCAAGATCACGATTGATTCCGCGACACTGTTCAACAAGGGGCTGGAGATGATCGAAGCGCGCTGGCTGTTCGACATCGGCATGGACCGCGTCGGCGTGCTGGTGCATCCGCAAAGCATCGTGCATTCGATGGTGGAGTTCGTGGACGGCTCGATCCTAGCGCAGCTTTCGACGCCGGACATGTGTCTGCCGATCCAATACGCGCTGACTTACCCGGACCGTGCCGCCAGCGACCGCGTGCAAACCGACTTCGCCAAACTGTGCACGCTGACCTTCGAAGAGCCTGACCCCAAGCGTTTCCCGTCGCTCACGCTGGCACGCAGGGCAGGGGAGGTGGGCGGCACGTTGCCAGCGGTGTTGAATGCCGCCAACGAGGTTGCCGTCGAGGCGTTCGTGAACCGCCGCATCAACTTCCCGCAAATCACCGAGACGGTTCGTCGCACGATGGACGCGCACAAAGTCGTCGCGCACCCGACGCTCGACCAAATCCTGGAAGCCGACGCCTGGGCGCGGCGGGAAGCGGTGAATCCGAGCTGACTTTCGGAGGCAAAGCCTGCGTATGGAAACCATCGTCGGCATCGCGTTCACGCTGGGCGGGTCGTTCTTCCTTTCCCGTTCCAATCTGGATTGGTTATGAAGACACCACTGCGACTCTGGACCGTTGCCTGGCTGGTGCTGGCAACGGTCGCGGGAGGCCGCGCGGCCTCTTACACCATCACCAACGCGCCGGGATGGAACCTGATCGCCAACCAGCTTGACAGCCCCAACGGCAACAGCATCGGCAACGTTTTGCCACCCGCCAGCGTGCCGAATCTCTCGCGCCTGATGAAATTCAACTTGGCGACGAAGACCTTCAATGGGGTGGAAACTCGAACGATCAGCCCTATCAGCGGCCAGCCCATTTGGCAGCCCGGGACCAACATCCTGAATCCCGGCGATGGTCTGATATTCTCCAATTGGTCATCTACGCCCTTGCTCATGACCCTCAGCGGCAATCCGCATGTGCCCGTGCTGCCGCTGGGCATCTGGACCGGCCTGGTGCTGGTGGCGCGGCAGACCAACGCCCTCGCTTCGATCACGAACATCCTCGGCTATAATCCGCGTGATTTTACCGCAGTGTACCGGTTCAATCCCGGAACAGGTCGGGATCCGAACGTTTTCGCGCCGCCGCATTACACCGTTTACGCCCTCAAGGACGGCGTGTGGACCGATCCCAATGGCGCACCGTTTCCCATCCGGCTCGGCGAGGCGGTCTGGGTGACCACCAACGGTTCGCTTCCGGTGATTACTTCCCTTTCGTCAAACCAGGTGGTTGGTCCGGGGAGCACCGCCCTTTTCTCCGTCGGGGCCACCGGCACACCGCCGCTGAGCTACCAATGGTATCACGGATTAACCGCCATTGGCCCGGCTACCAATAGTGCCCATTCTTTCCCGGCGACAGTGAGTGATTTGGGCGACTACCAGGCGGTCGTCAGCAATCCCTTTGGCAGTGTCACGAGCTCGATTGTGACCTTGAGTTTCGCGCGGGTGGACATCGCCCTTTCTTCAACTCCCAGCAATGTCACTCTCACCTTCCCGGAGAGGTGGCAACTGCAAAACGCGCCCACGGCCACTGGGCCTTGGGCGACGATCTCCAACGTCGTCAGCCCCGCTTCCTTGTCCTCCACCGGCACGCAAGGCTACTTCCGGCTCATGCAATAACACAGGGACTTTGGGACGGATTGCAGAATACTGCGTTCAACGGTTCTGCCCCACCGCTCGAACGACTTGGAACACGGAGTTGACTCTGTGCGGCCTCTCGCGCTGAATCAGGCCGTCCGACGTGAAGGATTCTGGATTATGCGACCCGATCAATGGCAACTCTTCAAGGCCGCGGCCAAGCGGCAGAACCGCGGCGGCCCGATTCCCGTTTCGCTCATCGTGGATTGCCCGTGGATTCCGCCCTACTGCGGCGTCGGCCAATGGGATTACTTCTTCGACCTCGAGACGTGGTTCCAGTGCAACGTCAAAGTGCAGCGCGATTTCCCGGACGTGATTTGGTTTCCGTCGTGGTGGTCGGAAGTCGGCATGGGTGCCGAACCGTCCGCGCTGGGGCCGCGTCTCCGCTTCAACCGCACCCGCGTGCCGGACGTGGAACACCTGCCGTTCCCGATGGACCGGCTGGACGAACTCACGCTGCCCGACCCGCGGACCGACGGCTTCATGGCCCTCTGCCTGTATCGCTACGAGAAGCTGAAGAAGCGCATCGCGCAGGAAGGCTTCGCCGTGCCGGTCGTGGCCGCGCGGGGGCCGCTGACCATCGCGTCGTTTTTCCGCGGCGTCACGGGTTTGATGGAAGACATCGTGGACCAGCCGGAGCGCACCCTGAAGCTGCTCGACCTGACCACGAACCTCGGCATCGGTTGGCTCAAGGCCCAGGCCGAAGTCCTCGGCGACTGCGTGGAGGGCATCCTCGTGCTCGACGACCTCGCGGGTTTCATCGGGCGGCAACATTACCAGCAGTTCGCGCATCCGTTCCTCAAGCGCTACTGTGACGCCTTCCCGCCGCATTGGGTGAAGGTCTTCCACAATGACGCGAACGTGGCGGCGTGCATTGACCTGATCCCGGACGCCGGCTTCGACGTGCTGAATTGGGGTCTTGAAACCAGCATGGCGAAAGCTTGCGCGAAGGTCGGTGGGCGGATGGCCCTCATGGGCAACGTGCCGCCGCTCGACATGGGCGTGCGCGGAACGCCTGAGCAAAACTACACCGCGGCGATGAAGGCGATGGAAGAGGCCGGGGGACACCCCTTGATCCTCTCGTTTGCCGGGGCGACGACCACCGGCGTCTCCCCCGACAACGTGCGCGCCTTGGCCCGTGCCGCCCGCGACTTCAATGCGCGGCGGTGAGGTCACGCTGGCTTCTTCTCCTTTGGCACGTGAAAGCGTTTGACTCCGGCACGAAAGCCAGAATCTTAGCGGCCATGCATTTTCAGAGAACTGGCTTGGCTACGCTCGGAACGTTAGCGGCGGCCTTCGTTTTCATCTTCTCCAACGTGCGCGCGGCGGATTGGCCGGCGTTCCGCGGGCCGGCAGGTAACGGCATCGCCACAGAGCCGCTGGCGCTCACGCAGTGGCCAGCCGACGGACTTAAGGTGGTTTGGAAGATCTCGACGGCGACCGGCTTCAGCTCCTTCAGCGTGGCGGATGGGAAGGCGTTCACGCTCGTCCGCCGGGCGGAGGGCACGAATGACTACGAGACGTGTGTGGCGCTCGACGCGGCGTCGGGCAAGGAGCTTTGGGCGACGAGGCTCAGCATCGCGAAGTATGACGGCGGCGGCGATTCAGGCGGCCCCGGCGACGGACCACGGTCCACGCCGGTTTTCAATGGCGGCAAGCTTTACGTATTCGACGCGCACTTGCTGTTGCAGTGCCTCGACGCAGGCTCGGGCGCAGTGGTTTGGAAGAAGGACTTGGTGGCCGAACATGGCGGCAAAGTTTTCAGGTGGCAGAGCGCCGCCTCGCCGGTGATTGACGGCGAACTCCTCTTCGTGGCGGGCGGCGGTGAAGGGCAGGCGCTGCTCGGCATCAACGAGGATTCCGGCGCAGTGGTTTGGAAGGCAGAGAGTGACCTTGCGACTCAATCCACCCCGGCGGTGGTGGATTTGGGCGGCTTGCAGCAGGTGATTTTCTTCACGCGCGAAGGCTTGGTTTCAGTTCTGCCGAAAACGGGAGCGGTGCAATGGCGCTACAAGTTCCCATTCAAAACTGCGACCGCGATTACGCCGGTGGTGGCGGGCGATTTGGTGTATTGCTCGGCAGCGTACGAAGTTGGCGCCGGTGTCGTGCGCGTAACGCGCAAAGGCGATGGCTTCGAAGCCGTCGAGGTCTGGCGCAAACCACGGGAGTTGCTTAACCACTGGAGCACACCGGTAGTCAAGGATGGCTGCCTTTACGGGCTGTTTGGTCACGCGCCGCACAAGACCGGGCCGTTGAAATGCGTTGAGCTGGCCACGGGCAAGGAAAGGTGGTCTCAAGCTGGCTTTGGTCCAGGCGGACTCATCCTGGCGGGCGACCGCCTGATCGTGCTAGGAGACCAGGGACAGCTTGTGCTCGTCGAGGCGAACCCGGAGACCTACAAGGAAATCAGCCGCATGCAGGCGCTCACGGGCAAATGCTGGAGCACGCCAGCGTTGTGCAACGGCCGACTCTACGTGCGGAGCACGAAGGAAGGGGCCTGTCTGGACGCGACCGGGCAATGAGCGGATCAATCTGAGTCCGCTGCCGGTGCAACGAGCACCACGAACTCCCCTTTGAGAGATCGGGCGCGGGACAGGTTTAGCAGCTCCGTGGGCGTGCCGCGCAAGAATTCTTCAAACTTCTTCGTCAGTTCGCGGGCGAGCACAACTTCGCGGTCGGGAAACACTTCCGCAAGTTCCCCCAAGAGCTTTTCAACTCGGTAGGGGGATTCGTAAAGCACCAGCGTTCCTGTGAAGCCAAGCAACGATTCGAGCTGTTTGCGGCGCTGGCCGGACTTGTGCGGGAGGAAGCCGATGAAGTGAAACTCGTCCGCCGGCAGGCCGCTAGCGGTGACTGCCGCGACGAGCGCGCACGGGCCGGGCACGGCTTCGACACGCAACCCAGCGCCGAGCGCGGCTTTCACCACACGTTCGCCGGGGTCGCTAATGCCCGGGCTGCCGGCGTCGGTGACAAGCGCGACCTTCTCGCCAAGCTTCAAGCGTTCGAGAATTTCTTCGCTGCGCTTTGCCTCGTTGAACTGAAAGTAGCTAAGCAGCGGCTTGCTGATGCCGAAGTGTTTCAGGAGTTGCCCGCTGCGGCGTGTGTCCTCGGCGGCGACGACGTCGCACTCGCGCAGCACCCGCAGTGCGCGGAGCGTGATGTCCTCAAGATTGCCGATAGGCGTGGCCACGAGATAAAGCGTGCCGGGCGTCAGCGGAGGCAATGGCGCGCCGGAGGTCATGGTGGGTTTACGGCCGCGGCCGTGGGAGACGCATTGTTCAGTTGTTCATCCACGATGCACGCGGTGACCACGTCCGCACCGACATTCAACACTGTGCGGGCCATGTCGAGCAACCGGTCCACGCCCAAAATCAGCGCGATGCCGTCCGGCGGCAGACCGAAGTTCACCAGCAAGCCGACGATGAGCGGCAACGACGCTCCCGGCACGCCGGCCACCGCCACCGCCGTCAGCACGGCCAGCACTAGCAGCGTGGTTTGCTGCGCCAGGGTCAGGTCTATGCCATACACCTGCGCCACGAAGAGCACCACGCAACCTTCGTAGAGCGCCGTGCCGCTCATGTTCATCGTGGCACCGAGCGGAAGCACGAATCCGGCGGTGCTGGCAGAAACTCCCAGGTTGTCGCGCGTGACTTGGATGCTCGTGGGCAACGTCGCGTTGCTTGAACTGGTGGAAAACGCCGTCACAAGAATCGCTCGCACCGCGCGGAAGAACGCCAGCGGCGAGCGGCGTGAGAAGAGTTTCAGCATGAGGGACATTGTGCCGAACAGATGCACGGCCATCGTCAGCAGCACGCCCACAACAAAGACGAGCAAGGCCTTGAGGAAATCCACGCCCAGCTTGATGACGACGGCGGCGAGCAACGCGGCGACAGCGTAAGGTGCGAGCCGCATGGCCAGCCGGACAATCCAAGTCATCAGGTCATTCACGAGTTGCAATCCGCCTTCGAGCCGGGCGCGTCGGGTGTCAGGCAGTGCCGTGCCGCCAGCACCAATCAACAGCGCAAACAGGATGAGCGGCAGGAGTTGGAACTCGACAACCGACTTGGCGAGATTGCGCGGCAGGAACATTTCAACGAGCGAGGCGAGGCTCAGGCCGGCCTGTTCCTGCGCCTTTACGGCGAGGCTGGCGGCGGTGGATTTGAACTCGCCGAGCATGCGTGCCTGCAACGCTGGATCAATCGCAGCGCCGGGTTTGACCAGGTTCATCATCAGCAAGCCCAGCGCGACGCCCACAGCCATGTTCACAGCGAACAAGCCAAACGTGCGACCGGCGAGCGGACCGAGCTTGTCCAGCCGGCCGAGTTGCACGATTCCCAAAGCGAGCGAGGCGAACACCAGTGGCACGACGACGAAGAAGAGCAGCCGGAGGAAAATCTGGCCGAACGGATCGAGGACTTGGACTGCCAGCCAGTTGACAACACCGGCCAGTTCGGGTTTGGCGGCAAGCACGACCCGGCAGGCGACGCCGAGCGACAAGCCGCAAACAAGTCCCCACATGATGTGCCGGGCCAGCTTGTCGGAAGCGGTGGCGGGCGCGCTCATGGCCGGTCGCAGCTATTTGCTGATGCCGCGTTCGCTGGCGCGGACGAACTGGACGAGGTGCTGGATTTCCGGCAGCGGAGGCAGTTCCCGTTCAATCCGGACGAGTGCGTTGGAAATCGTGAGACCTTCGCGGAAGAGAAGCTTGTAAGCGGCGCGCAGGGCGTTCACGGTTTCCTCGGGGACGCCGTTGCGTTCGAGCCCCACCTTGTTGATGGTCACGGTTTCGGCGGGGTTGCCGTCAGCGAGCATGAACGGCGGTATGTCCTGACGGACCTTGGAGCAGCCGCCAATCATTGCGAGCCTGCCGACGCGGCAGAACTGATGCACCGCCACGTAGCCCGCAATCACCGCGTGATCGTCCACCATGACATGCCCGGCCAAGCCGGCGTAGCTGGACATGACGACGTGGTTGCCAAGCCGGCAATCATGCGCGATGTGGCAGTAAGCCAGAATGTGATTGTCCGAGCCGAGGACGGTCGCGTCGCCGTCGTTCGTCGCCGAATGGATCGTGACGCATTCGCGGAAGGTGTTGCGGTCGCCGATTTCGACGCGCGTCACGCCGCCCTGCCACTTCAAATCCTGCGTTTGTTTGCCGAGGACGGCGAAGGGGAAAACCTCGTTCTGCTGGCCGAGACGCGTGCGGCCGTCAATGACCACGTGCGAATGAAGGCGGCAGCCGTCGCCGAGTTCGACCTGTTCACCGATGATGCAGTAGGGCCCGATTTCGCAATTCGCGCCGACTCGAGCCTGCGGGTGAATAATCGCCGTCGGATGGATGTTGCTCATGAGCGGCGGGGCGGGATCAAAGGTCGCGCAGCATGAAGGTGACTTCCGCCTCGCTGACGATGTCGCCGCGGACTTTGCACACGCCCCGGGCCTTGGCGATCTTGGCGCGAACCTTGAGCAACCGAACCTCAATCACCAGTGTGTCGCCGGGGAAGACGGGCTTGCGCCATTTCACTTCCTCGGCGGACATGAAGTAAGCGAGTTGTGGCTTTTCGTCGCCGCGGCTGCGCATCAACACGCCGGCCACCTGAGCGATCGCTTCCAGTTGCAGCACTCCCGGCATGATGGGATGGCCGGGGAAATGGCCCTGGAAGTACCACTCGTTCATCGTCACGTTCTTGATCGCGATGATGAGGTCGCCTTCAATCTTGGCGACGCGATCCACCAGGAGAAACGGATAGCGGTGCGGGATCAGCTCCATGATCCGCGGCAGATCGAACAGGCAGGCGTCGAGGCTGGGATCGGGCGGGGGAGCGGGCTTCTCTGTGGGTTTGGTTTCGACCGGCGGCGGCCCAAACGTCTGAACGGGGATGGGCCTGCGCATCTGCGCCTCGATGAGCCGGACCATTTCGCAGTTGGCGGCGTGACTCGGCCGCACCGCAACGAGATGTCCGCGCAACGGGCGGCCGAGCAGCGAGAAATCCCCCACGATGTCCAGCATCTTGTGCCGCACGAATTCGTCCGCGTATCGCAGCGGCTCCGTGGTTAACACGGCGTCCTCGCGAATGACCACCGCGTTCTCCAAGCTGCCGCCTTTGATGAGGCCATTCTTGATGAGGAACTCGATCTCGTCGAAAAAGCCAAACGTACGCGCATGGGACAACTCTTTCTCCCAGGTGGCGGGGTTGATTTCAAGGCTCAGGAACTGCGTGAAACGGCCCCGCTTGTCCGCACTGGTGCAGGTGACTTTGAAGCCGTCATGCGGGAAGAGGTTCAGCAAGGCTTCGCCCGATTGCAGTTCGAGCGGTTGTTTCAATTCGAACACCTCGCGCCGGGCATCCTGGGAAACGAGGCCGGCGGACTGGAGCAGCCGACAGTATTCGCGCGCGCTCCCGTCGCCGACGGGCGGTTCGTTCGCGTCCAACTCGATGAACGCGTTGTCAACCCCGCAGCCGGCGAAGGCGGCCAGCACGTGCTCGACGGTGTGGATGCGGACGTTGCCCTTGCCGAGCGTCGTGGAGCGGGTCGTTTCAATGACGTTCTCCACGCGAGCTTCGATTTCCGGCCGGCCTTCAAGGTCCACGCGGCGGAAGCGGAGTCCGGACCCGGCCGGGGCGGGCAGGAACGTCATGTTGACGCGGTTGCCGCTGTGCAGGCCGACGCCGGAAAAGCTGGCGGGATTTTTGATGGTCTGTTGCTCTGGCACAACGGGATTAGAACAGAAGGCAAACGGGCTTGGCAAGCGGGAGATTGGGAGCGTTCGTCAAATGTCAGTTGGAAGCGATCAAGGCGGCTTCGGTTTGAGGGCGAATGGGGGATGAATTTCCACCGCGGGCTTACGGGAGCGGATCGGCGACCAACATTTGCGTTACGAGCGCCGTCCGGCCCACAGCGGGTTCCAACTCCGGCGCTGGCGGTTGATGCAGTGGTCAATTTCCATTCGGATGTTTTTCTCTACGGCGCCCGAGCCGCGCTTGATCCCTCAACACTCCCGTCTCTTGGCTTGCTCCACACGGTGGTTGAACTCCTGAAAAGGGCTGCAATTGGAACCACGAAACCCTGAATAGCGTGTTCAGCTAACGACTTCGCGTTCCTGACATTGCCATCCAGCATCGGACCGCGATACTTTCGCCTCGCGTGCTGTGAGCGGCGACGCAGGGACTGTCAGGCAATCAGCATGAACCCGAAGCGAGCATCTGCCACGAACAAGAGCCACGAAGTTCGGAACGTAGCGGCGCCAGCCGCCCGGGAATTGGCCCGGCGGAACTGGCGGTCGTTTACCCTGATCGAGCTGCTGGTGGTTATTGCGATCATCGCGATTCTGGCGGCTCTGCTCCTCCCGGCTTTGAGCAAAGCGAAGGCGCGCGCGCAACGCATCCGGTGCACGGCCAACTTGAAACAGCTCGGCCTGGGAGTTTCGTTGCTCACGATGGACCGCCAGGAAATGTACCCGCCCGCGGTCTATTCGAGTGGCGATGTGACTTATCAGCTGAGTTGGGACGATTACATTCACCGGTACATCGGTGGCACGGCGAGCGACATGGATTTGCAGATGGGCGTCACGCCACCCGGAGTCACACCAAAAGTCCTCCGGTGTCCGGCGGACCGGATCGAGTTTCCGAAGGCCGAGGCGTGGCTGAATGAGTTTGCTGCGCGGCGGTCGTATGCCATGAACTGGGCCGGCCCCAACTTCATGCTCAGCACGGCCAATGCGCCGCTGCCGACGTCGGCTGTCAAGGGAATCGGCATCTTCTACAACCTGCGCGGGGCGGCGCCGAGTACGTTCAATTGGGAACCGCGCGGATTCAGGGTGGCCCAGGTGGCAAACCAAGCCGGCACGATTCTGCTGGCTGAACTCGCCAATGGCCGGAACATGGCTGGGAATGATTGGCCGTGCTTTTGTGCTGGGCCAGGTCCCACGGTGCCGGGCGGGGTGAGCGAAGACTGCATTCAAACCACCACCGTCTCCAAGATCTCCGCGACGGACCACACCTACGGCACGATCTCCTACGGCCTGCATTCGCAGCGGTTCAATTACCTCTTCCACGACGGGCACGCGGGCCTGCACAAGACCACGGAAACCATTGGCAGCGGCACGATCGCAAATCCCAATGGCATGTGGACCATGGCCGCCGGAGATTGACGCCTTCTTCGCGCATTCTCGTCAACGACTGCCTCGCACGCGTACCGCCTTCCCCCGACTCGCTTGGCCGAACGCCAGCGGCCCTCACCAACACGTCCACGACGTCGGGGGACACAGCCCTGCCACTGATCTCCCTCGGCTCCGGTCTGCCCGCAGAGGGCGTTGTAGTTAGTTTTAATGACATGCGGACGCAATGGTCTTTTTGGCAAGCTAGATTTAGGTATGTAAACGTTTGCGTTCGGGAAAAGGCAATATCATGCGAAAAGTTCGCGATAGAGTTCAGTTTGCTGCACGATGGAACTCATGCCTAATCTCCCATGCCCCGTACTTGTGCTGCGACCTGGCTGTTTTGGCCGGACCGCTAAACCCTCAACCTAAAAGCCCGCCAGAGCTTTCTTGACGGGTTGACAACACTAAAGAACATGAAACCAAAACTCTCACCAAAAAGTTTGATCCCGTTGTTTCTCGGCGTGGCTTTTGCCTGCTCGACAGCGATTGCCGCCACGGATTGGCGTCCAAGGCCGGGCGCCATGCAACCTGGCGGCGACGCCAATGACACAGCTCCGCTCCACTGGGGGAAATGGTGGGGCGACCTTGGGGCAGTAATCATGGAGTTCAACGCGACGAGGAGTTCCAGCAACAACATCGCCGGCTCGATTCACGTCATTTACGATTGCTACGGCGGTGTGGCCTGGGACCCCCTGAATCCCAAATCTGCCAATCTTGCGTTTGGCAATTTCTTCGATTCCAAGTGGGGCGATAATGGCTGGCTTGGAGCCGGCAACGAATTCGATGCCTCAAAATACTCGAGCCTGGAGATGGACATTTATG
>Ga0315277_10001947_pt1 | contig 29211 bp, 20 predicted proteins | sample YL17G05_15_MG_FD_203695 | JGI IMG/M metagenome (GOLD analysis project Ga0315277, IMG submission 203695) | Sediment microbial communities from Yellowstone Lake, YNP, Wyoming, USA - YL17G05_15 | ecosystem: Environmental > Aquatic > Freshwater > Lake > Sediment | place: USA: Wyoming | collected... | reverse complement strand
CGAGTACATCTTCAAAAGCTTTGAGACACATTAGCGTTCTTCATTAGAGAAAGCCCTAATTGTCAAATTGTGTGGCAGTCTCTATTTAATCTGTCATATATCAGGGCAGCGGCCTGGCCATGATAATATCGCTAACATACAAAAATTCAAGCAAAATATGATGCCGCCGTCAAAAGTATTTCGTACAAAGAGGCCCCGTGTTTGCCCATGATTAAAACCATAGAGCCGCAATGGCTTATCCCCCTAAAACTGGTCCATTGACAATGTTAGGATTTCCCTGTAACTGAGTCCAGAATTACAGGAGAAATCAAATGAAAAAGAAGCGGTTTACGGAAGAGCAGATTGTGCGGATGCTGCGGCAAGCCCAAGCGGCAGAACAGACAGTAGCTCATGTCTGCAAGGAGTACGGTGTTTCGGAGCAGACATGGTATCGCTGGAAGAGCAAGTTCGGCGTTGACTTTAAGAAGTTCAGCAACTTGTTTTTCAAGTTCCGCAATGCGTTGAATGTAAAATTGTTCTTTTGGGGAAGTCAATTTTCGTCCTTAAGTCATTTACAATGGTTATTATCGGGCGAACGCGGGCCTCCGCTTGATAAAAAAACAGATTTCTCAGATTGAATTGCAGCCTTGAATGTGTTCTAATGTGAATTGAAAATTTAAGAGAGGGGTATTTGGTGTTGGGTGTGTTGCCCAAAACTGTCAAAATACCCGTGAACGGTTACCAAATCTTTTACTTTTAGAGTAACATAGAAAATCACAATGGGGCATTTTTTGAGAAAAGTTTATATTGTAGTTCCTAATGCTTGTATAACGCAAAACATTCTCAGTTTATAAAAGGAATTGATATGTCAAACTTAGCGAGCAAATCCAATATGGATCGTCGGGATTTTATCGGAACAAGTCTTATCGCCGGATTAAGCGCTGTGGCCGGGTCGGCTCACGGGTCGGCACCAGACCAAACAAAGCCGGCGACGGGAGGCAATCCATTTCCTTATAATGAGCGAACCTATAAAGCGATGCCGATGCGCAATCTCGGCAGGACGGGCTTCCGGGTCGGCATTGTCAGTCTCGGCTGTCAGGCGGCGATAGAAATCAAGGGCAACGAGAAATTGTCGGTCGATATTATGAATCGGGCGATTGATCTGGGGGTCAATTATTTTGATACATCTCATGTCTATGGCGGCGGGGTAAGCGAGACGCATGTCGGGCTGGTGATGAAAGACCGGCGTAAAGAAGTCTTTCTCGCTTCCAAGACCGCAATGCGAGATCGCGACGGCGCCTTGCGGGAGCTTGACATTAGCCTCAAGCGTCTGCAGACGGATCATCTGGATTTATGGCAAGTACACAATGTCCAGAAGCAGCAGGAAGTGGATCAGATTTTTTCCGACAACGGCGCGATCAAGGCCTTTGAAGAGGCCAGGGCGGATGGACGGGTGCGGTTTCTGGGTATTACCGGCCATTACGAGCCGACGGTTCTTGCCGAGGCGATCAAACGCTATTCTTTTGATTGTATTCTTTTGGCGGTCAATGCCGCGGATAAGCATTATCTCAGTTTTATCGAACATCTTCTGCCCGTCGCTCTGGAAAAACAAATGGGCACTATCGGGATGAAAGTCGCCACGCGGGGCAGAATGCTTTCGACATGGACGCCGCCGGCTCTCGAAGAACAACCCGAAAGGATGCGTACCGCCAAACCCGGCACGATAACGATGAAAGAATCGCTGTATTATAATACGTCGCTTCCGATCAGCACCAATATTGTAGGCGTTGACGATGTTAAGCAAATGGAAGAATTGGTCGCCTGGGCGTCCGAGTTTAGTCCCCTCAATGAAAGCCAGATGACGCAGCTTGAACAGCGCACGCTGCCGATTGTCCGCCAGGCGCTGTATTTCCGCCGGTGGGATCTGGGAGCGTAAATGGACGATCCCCGCCTGCGCGAGGACAAGTATTCGATTGACAATTTAACAAAAGGAAAAGGGCGAAATCGCCCAGTTTGCTTTCTTATTGAGCCTCTTGCAAAACCTCATGAAACGGTGTTGAGGCAGTGAGTGCGGGCAGGAAGAATCCCACGTTGAGCAGTGTTTGGGTGAAGATTTACATAGGATTTTGATCGACAGCCCGCGGGTGGTGGGAAAATCCCAGACGGCCTTGGCGATGAACGCTTTGCACAAGGCCAGACGGCTGGCAGGCGGACAGCCGTTGCCCACCCAACGGTAGGACGCCATATAGGCCCGCGGCGAGCAAAACTCGCAGACGACAACGAATTCACGGTGCTTCTCGTCAAGTTCGCCCAGCTCGTCTTCCAGCATCGGGAAGAGCCAGGTTTGGATGCTGTTCCACAGACTGCCAAGATTTGCCATTGCTGTCATACCTTTTATCTCCTCATCGTGAACTATTATATTGTTGCAGGTATGATACATTATTCATATGAGCATAACAATATATAAATAAAGAACTTATAGGTTTTTCAAAAAAAATAAAACCGAATTTTGAACTTGACAAGTGCTGTAATTTTCGCCATTGTGGAAATAGAATTATGTCGCTTTCCGAAAGGTCAGCGACCGAGCCGTTCGGCCGCGTTTCGGAGGTTTTGCAAGTGGCTCTATTATAAAATGCATGATGTTTGTGATAGTTTATGCTTGTTGGAAAGCATGGATTTGTCCGGTAAAAAGAGAGGTATGTCATTATGAAAACAGTAGTTGCAATTCACACAGCAGCTCCCATGGTCGAGCCAATCAAAGCCCTTTTTAAGGGAAATATGCCGGAGGTCAGGCTGATTAATATTGTCGATGACAGTCTCATTCAGGATGTTATCAAGGCCGGACAGGTAACTGCGGCGGTCAAAAAGCGACTTGTCGGGTATTATTTTGCGGCGGTGGACGCGGGGGCGGATATCATCTTAAACACCTGCTCATCGGTAGGGGAAGTTGCAGAAGCAGCCAAAGACCTTATGGGAATTCCGATTGTACGGGTCGATGAGGCGATGGTAACAAGAGCGGTGGAGATATCCGATTCGATAGGAGTGCTTGCGACCCTGCCGACGACGCTTGGCCCTACGGTGCGATTTGTGAATACCAAGGCGATTGCGAAAGGAAAAAAGGTCAAAGTGTGCGAGGGCCTGGCAAAGGGGGCTTTTGAGGCATTGCTTTCGGGTGATTCAAAACGCCACGATGAATTGATTCTTCAAACAGCCATGCAAGTTGCCCGCGAGGCCGATGTTTTGGTTCTTGCGCAAGGCTCAATGGCTCGCATGGAAAAAGATCTGGCCGCGGCCAGCGGCAAAACCGTGCTTTCCAGCCCGCTGTCGGGGGTGTTGGCGGTCAAAGATATGATAGTACGCATGCGGTAACAGCATTATGGATAAAGGTCAAAAAACAAAAGGGATTACTATGCAGCTTGGAATCAGTTCGTGGGCTTTCCCCTGGGCGATAGGGTGGGCGGATCCAAAGCCGGCGGTGCCGATGACGGTCATTGGATTGCTCGAAAAAGCGAAAGAATTGGGTGTCTCGCTTGTGCAGATTGCGGACAACTTTCCGCTCGACGCCCTGTCCAAAAGCGAGCTATTGGAATTAAAGCAGACGTCAAAGCAGTGGGGAATTTGTCTGGAAGTCGGAACACGGGGGATTGAGCCTTCGCATCTGCGAAAATTTTTAAAGATTGCTCTTGAACTTGATGCCGATCTGGTACGGACGCTGCCGGGTATGCCGGGCAAGTTCTGTCCTGAAAAATCCGTAATGGTGTCGTCGATTCGCGAGGTATTGAAAGATTTCGCGGACACAAACGTCAAGCTGGCGATTGAAAATCACGAACCGATGCGTACCGATGAATTTGCCATGACGGTCAAAGAAATCGATCATCCGCTGGTGGGTATTACGCTGGACCTTGCCAATATCATCGGCGCCCTCGAAAGTCCGCGCGAAGCGGTAGCCAATCTGGCGCCCCATGTTCTGAATCTGCATATCAAGGAATTCAAAATCGTTCGCGGCAGCGGCCTGATGGGATTATCGGTTGTGGGCTGTCCGGTCGGGACAGGGCTGTTGAATCCTGATTGGCTGATTGGACAGATTGTCAAAGCCGGCCGAAAGCCCACGGCTGTTATTGAAGCGTGGCCGCCTTTTACGGAAACGATTGAAAAAACCGTCGCCCTGGAAAACGAATGGGCCGGACAGAGCATCGCGTATTTAAAATCACTGAAATGGTTTAGTAAGCCGTGCGAGTTGGTCGGGGAAAATACAAATTGAACGGAGAAAGATAAATATAAAAACAAAATTGTTAAGACGCGGCTCAAAGAGATATTTTATGAAAAACTCAAAAGGCTTTACGCTGATTGAACTGCTGGTCGTGATTGCTATTATAGCGTTGCTTTTGGCGATTGTTTTGCCCGCGCTGAGAGCGGCCAAAAACAGAGGCAAAGATGTAATATGCCTCAACAATCTCAAGCAGATTGGAACAGCAGTGTTTGTTTATGCCCAGGCCTATAATGACTTCGTACCACGCGGGGCTGGAAACGCCAATGATGAACACTGGCAGGAATTATTCATGCCCTATATCGGGGGCGTTGAGGTGAACAATACCAAATTCTGGGACGTAGAAATCTATAATTGTCCCGCCTATCCCGTGCAGGAGCAAATCGTCGATTATACGCTGAACGCCTTTAAGAGCCGCAACGACCCTTATACCCCGACCAGCGGAGGCGCGGCAAGCGAAGTTGTCGGTTTTTCAAAATTATCTCAGGCCAAATCTCCGGGCAGTTATGTTTATATGGCCGACTATGATGACACTACAATCAATAAACTGGATTTCAAAGATGGGATTACGGATAAAAAAGTATTTATTATCAAAGCCACCGACACATTGGTGACACAAAGAGACGTGATGCGATGGATTGATGTCTGGACCAGTACGCATTTGTCGTATTATCCCTATAATCCCACCTATAACACCAATTTAAATTGCTGGCGTGTAAGCCGTACCCGCCATCGTCAGACGGGCAATAATAATCTGTATCTCGACGGCCACAGCGGCTGGCTGTATTACAAAGAAAACACCCCCGAAAAGTGGAATGTCCCGGGATGGTAGCGGCCTGGCAGTCTGAGGCGATGTTTTGCGGATGTCATTAAACACGAAAAAAATGATAACAGAAAAATGCTTATGAAAAAACGGTACCTGATACTCTCGCTGCTGGTTGCGCTGGGAATGATTACATTTCTGGATCGAATCTGCATGTCGGTCGCCGGTTCGCGAATCATAGACGACTTGAATTTTTCCACGGAACAATGGGGCTGGATTCAGGGGGCGTTTATTCTGTCCTATGGACTGTTTCAAATTCCCCTCGGGATTTTGGCCGACCGCTGGGGGCCGCGGGCGGTACTGGTCGGCATTGTTTTGTGGTGGTCTCTGTTTACGGGGCTGACCGGTCTGGTATCCGGCTTTATGGTGATGCTGGGCGTCCGTTTTATGTTTGGCATAGGCGAAGCCGGCGCTTATCCGGGGATGTCCTGTACTGTCGCAAGGTGGTTTCCCACCGGACAGCGGGCGATGTCACAGGGATTTATCTGGGCGGCCAGCCGGCTTGGCGGCGCACTGGCCCCGCTGATGGTTGTGCCGGTTCAAAAAGTTTACGGCTGGCGGGCTTCATTTTTTCTGCTGGGATTGATCGGCCTGGCCTGGGGGATGATCTGGTATCTCTTCGCTCGTAATAGTCCCGCCGAGCAGCCGGGTATTCAAGATAGCGAACTCGATGAAATCAGCGCAGGCAAAAAGCCTGTTCAAAAAACCGCCGCACCGTGGGGACAGATTGTACGAGCAAAACAATTCTGGCTGATTTTATCGATGTACTGGTTTTATGTGTGGGGGTCGTGGTTTTATTTTTCGTGGCTGCATACTTTTTTGGTCAAGGGCCGCGGCTTTTCCGAAGAACAAATGGGACTTTATTCGGCGCTGCCGTTTGTTCTCGGTACATTTTCCAACGTCATGGGAGGATACCTCAGCGATTGGGCGGCAAAAAAAATCGGGCTTCGCCTCGGGAGGCGGATTATCGGAACAGTATGCTTAGCCCTGTCTGCGACTCTTCTGGCCGGCGCCGGATTAAGCGGCGATAAAGTCAGTGTGATTCTCCTCCTGTCATTGAGTTTCGGCGTAATGGATTTGATGCTTCCGTCGGCGTGGGCGGTCTGCCTTGACGTGGGCCACAAATACGCCGGCGCGATCAGCGGGGCAATGAATACCGCAGGCAACCTTGGCGGATTTTTATGCACGGTTTTATTTGGATATATTGTCAAAATGTCAAACAACAATTATAATGTGCCGTTGTTCGTGATTGCCGCAATGCTGATGATCTCTTCGCTGTTGTTTTCGAGAATTGATTCATCGCATCCTCTGGCCGCTGAGGATGTGAAGACCGAATAAATTCGTTGTTTTTTATGTAACATTTGTCGTCGTCTTGGCGTTGTTATTATAAAACAATAAATTTTGAAAGAATAAGATATATGAAACCTCTGAGATTTAGGATTATTATCTTTCTGTTCGCTGTATTACTATGTTTGGCCAAAAATCCCCTGTTTTTCGGCGCCGACCCGACAGGCTTTATGACGCTCGACGCGACACGTCACGTCGAAAACGGCAAACCCTGGCTGGTTTATTGCCACGAAGACAAGGGTGCCATCGAGGCCATCCTGCCCAAAGATGATTTATCCGAAACCATCGGCAAACCGGTAATCCTGCTCAGCGCGGCGGAATTTGACGGCAAACTGCCGCTGGTTTTACATCGGTATTTTCAGATGCCGGCGACCCGCGTTCAGATTTGAGAGCTGCAAGACGCCAATGTCAAACTTAAGGTAAAAACCAGCTTCATGGAAGCGAGTGAAAATTTTAAATTGTCGATTGTAAAATTTAAAACAGGCAAATGACAGGCTTAAGCCCAGTCATGCCGCAGGAGACTAAAATGAACAAAAAGAAACTATTTAATGTTACAGTGTTTTTGTGTATTTTTGTTTTGTTGGGTTTGTGCCGAAATGCATTCGCCACAGTGGATAATTCAGCCAGAAGCCGGTTGATTATCCTGGCGGATATGGGCAACGAACCGGATGAAGAACAGCAGATGGTGCACATGCTGATGTGCTGCAATGAATTTGATCTGGAGGGGCATATCTCCGTAACCGGCAAATATCTCAAGAAAGGCCCGCGTCCGGATTTGTTCGCCAAGCTGGTCGATGGCTATGCCAAAGTGGTGGACAATCTCAAACTCCATGCCGACGGCTGGCCCAGTGTTGAGTATCTGCGTAAAATCACCGTCGCCGGCCAGCCCAATTACGGCATCGACGACGTCGGCGAGGGTAAGTCCAGTCCCGGTTCAAAGTTGATCGTTGACGCACTGATGAAAGACGATCCGCGTCCGATATGGGTCGTCGTTAACGCAGGCTCCAATACGCTGGCGCAGGCGCTCTGCGATATACGGGCGGAACATCCCGACAAGCTCGAGGCATCGGTCGCCAAATTGCGGGTGTTTGAAAATGGCTCGCAGGACAACGCCGGGGCATGGATTTGCAGCCAGTTTCCGCTGATTCACTGGATACGCAGCAACTATCAGACTTACGCCTACGGCGGCCCCGGCGGCAGAGACGGCGATGTGGTTATTAACCTTGGGCCGAATTACTGGCAGCCGTATCCGACTACAGCGGCCGGCCAGCACGAATGGCTCAAGGAAAACGTCCAGAAAGACCACGGGGCGCTGGGGGAAGTATATCCTGATCGCAGATTCAACAATGGCAAAATCGCTTTTATGGAAGGCGGCGGCACCGTTCCGTGGCTGGGTTTGGTCAACAAGGGATTGTTCGACGTGGATCATCCATCATGGGGCGGCTGGAGCGGACGATTCACCGCCAAAAAAGTGCCGGACTTCTGGTCGCGTCATTCGGATATAAAACCGGATGAGATGAAAGTTGCGCCGTTTTATACCTATCGTGAGGCCAGCGATTTCTGGACGGATCCGGCGACGGGGACGGTGTATTATAACGATTATGTCCCCGTCTGGCGGTGGCGGGCTGCGATGTATAATGATTTTAAGTGCCGGATGGACTGGTGCGTGAAATCCTATAATCAAGCCAATCATCATCCCGTTGCGGCATTTAACGGCGATAAAAGCGACCGTATTATCCGGCTCAAGGCATTGGCAGGCCAGGAAATACCGCTGGATGCCTCGGCGTCAAGCGACCCGGATAAAGACCAGTTGTTTTACTCGTGGTGGGTCTATGATGAAGCGGGGACATATCCCGGACGGATGATGATTGAAAACGCCGACAAACCCAAGGCAAAGGCGTATATCCCCACCGGCGCCGGCGGTACGCAAATTCATATTATTCTTGAAGTCCGTGACAACAATAAAATCGCGTCGCTGTATGACTACCGGCGGATTGTGGCGGATGTCGATAACATCGTAGTAACGCTTGAGCCGGTTCAGATAAAGTAGCATAAGATTGACACTGAATGAACAGATTACGATTACGTATTTGAAATGAATCGGAGAGGGTCAGACACGGTTTAAGGCTGACAGATGAATTTTGATGGAATAGATTAATAGCCATGCCAAGACCCAAACGAATCGCCAAAGGGAATATTGTATATCACGTTCTCAACCGTGCCAACGGACGGCTCCGGATATTTAAAAAGCCTGCGGACTATGAGGCGTTTGAACAGATATTAGCTGAAGGGTTGGCGCTTTTTTCGATGCGTCTTTGCGGCTACTGCATGATGAGTAATCCCTGGCATCTGGTTGTCTGGCCGGACTCAAAAAACGGCTTGCAAACTGTCTCTCGAATCGTCGTTAAGACCGACCGGAAGACCCAGAAGAGAAGAGAAAGAATGAGACAATTATCAAAAAGGGTGTCTGACCCGCTTTGGTTCTCCGGGGGTCGTGGTAGCGTCCCAAAAAGCAAATTCCTATCAATTGAATTATGTGTATAAAATAACTTCAAGAAAAAACGATAATAAACATGAAAGGGAATAGTATGAGAAAATCATGTAATTATTTTGTGTTTATAGTATCTGCATTTGTTTTTGTTTCATTAAGTATAACACAAGCTTCCGAAAAGCGAGTACAGGCAGAACAAATGCAGTTAACAAATTATCAGGTTGGCAGCAGTGAAAATACAACTTTTATAAAGCTGGCGGGGTCAACAGGTGTAGCTAAGTTTAAGTTTAATTTCCCTTCCGGAAGGTATGATATCGACGCTCGCTATTTGTCTGAAAAAACAGGACAAAATACCTATGCCATGTACTTAAATGATATTCAAATTGTTTCATGGTTAGGTAAAAACAGGGATGACAAATGGCACATGATGAATGAACAGAAATGGCATATACCAAAAAATATTGCTATCAATAACGGAGATGAGATTAAGATCGAAACTCTTTCAGGAACCGGGTCATTAGCAATTCTTGATTACATTGAATTCACCGAATCGAACAAAACAAATTCCACAACCAAGCAAAGCCTGGTAACAATTTATCCTGAAGAATATGATCGCGCTATTCGTAATCCTCTCATGGGGTTCAGGTCATCTCTTGAAAAAAAACATGAATATTCTACATTAGTCAAAACCTATATTAGATGGAATGAAATTGAAAATTCAGCAAGTGATGGTATGGAAAAGATCGCACAGGTCTGCGATGCTAAGTGGCGTGGTGGCGAGGAGCAGAATATTAAGTTCATACCACGTGTCTATTTAGCCTGGCCGCGTAAAGAAGGTGGCTGGCCATCTGATATGACCGAAGGAGATTTTACGAGTGATCAATTTAAGCAGAGAGTGATTGCTTTAATTAAGAAGTTAGGAAAAGCGTGGGACAATGATCCTCGCGTTGCCTATGTAGAAATGGGACTTATAGGAGAATGGGGAGAAATGGAGTGGCCTGACACGAAAGACGAGATAAAAGAGGCGATAGCCGCTCAATTTGCGACTTCATTTCAAAACAAGCTGGTTATGGTAAGATGGCCTAATACATACAACGACGATATTTATAACTTTGGATATTACTGGGATTCCTGGGGGCATCATGATCAAAAATATTATGGATTTCACCTGAATAATGTTTCGCCAAAGTGGAAAACAGCAGTTATTGGCGGAGAAACTGCATATGATTGGGGTAACTCTCTAATTCAACCAGGTAAAAATCCAGACGAATCGTTATCGATGCCTGTTCATAGGGATTTTATCATTGACCAAATCAGAAGTTTGCATGCGAACCATATGGGCTGGATTGCAAATTATGATCATAGCAACGAAAGTGTAAGAGCAGGTGCAGAAATTGTACAGAAAGCAATGGGATATCGTTTTGTAATATCAGAAGTAACCTATCCTAAGAGAATAGATACCGACACAAAATTTATGGTTTCCTTTAAGGTTAAGAATACAGGTTCAACTCCATTCTATTATAATTGGCCAGTTGAAGTTAGTCTTCTTGATCCAAAAACAAAACAACCTGTTTGGAAAAATACATATACAAATTTAGATATCAGAAATTGGCTGCCCGGCGATAAATGGGATGAAAAAAGTGATACATATACCATTCCAGCAGAAATTAACTCAGTAAATCAATCATTTCTATTATCAGGTGTACCATCAGGAGAGTATATACTTGCATTAGCAATTTTGGATCCAGCAGGCAATCGTCCAAGTGCAAGGTTTGCCATTAAAAACTATTATAATGGCGGAAGGCATCCAATAGGTAGAGTTGGAGTAAATCAAAAGATAGATTCATTCTCTGTTTCAGGATTTGATGACATTCAAAGTGATAGATCATTGTCTTATGATAAGTAATCTAAATGATAGGAATTTGCTTTTTGGGACGCTACCACGACCCCCGACTGAGCGCAGGGCGGTTAACGAATCCGCCCGTGACGGACCGCACGTGGAAATAAGGTTGATTGGAGAGTGACGCATCAAAACCTGGAAATAAAACAACGGAATTTGCTCCCTTTTTAAGGGCAAAGTAGTACTGCAGGGGAAAATCCGTCTGGGTATAGGCGGCTGGAATGGATGCGGTAAACTGGTTTTCGGATTTGGTCATGGAGGTGACATTCCAGTTTTCAGCCTGGTAGACATGCCGGTAATAGAGTTTTGCGCTTTGCGTGTTTCCGTCGGTGGCAAGAACGAGATTCAAGGCGCTGCCCCTGGAAAAAATGGTTGGGGGCGTGTGGGACGCGCCCGCCGCAGGCCTCGCCGGGGTGCTCTTTGCTGTTGCTATGGCAGCGGCCGCCGGACCGGGATGAGTCGTGATGCTGGTCACGGTGGTGAATTCCTTCGCGTTCATGGCGTCGCGGTCCGCGATCAAGCCGGCAGTACGATCGCTCCAATGGCCGGATTGCTTTCCTCCGTAGGGAAATGCCTTGTAGACACTTCCGATTTCAGCGGCTTGCTGCCAGGCGCTGATTGCGCTTGTATACATGGCGACCGCTTCGGTTTTGGCGTTGGGGTCATTGGTTTTCCGGTAGATCGAATAGAGTATCGCCGCGCGCCATTTCCGGCCGAAATGCAGGCCAAGATTGGCCATGATCCGAATGTCGATGTCGTATCGGCGGTATTCCGGGTCCTGAGTGTTCGGCACCAGGGACCTGGCTTCGGTTATTTTAGCAAGCGCAGTCGTGCCCATGTGCTCCCACCACGTGACGACTTCCAGTGGTGTGTACTTATCAAGGTCATATTCATTTCCGTTGAGCAGCGCCTCGACATACTCATCGATTTCACCAAACAATTGCGGATCAAAGGTGGATGTCAGCCGCTGCGGGTTCAGGCAATCGTTATGCTCCGGCATGCCATCGGTGATATTCAACCCTTCGAAAACCTCGGGCCAGAAATCGAGCCAACTTGCTGACGCGGCCTGGATGGTTGATGCCATCATGATAACGCGGCTGGCATTTCCCAGGGCTATTTCGATAGCGTCGGCCGCCGGACCGAATCTTTTGCCGAGAAACCGCTTCCAGGCTGCCGGATCGGTATTCGGATTGTAGATGCATCGTCCCCATACGCGATACGTATAGAGGAACTTATGATAATCGCGACGGGCGGGTTTGAGGCTGGCGTCGGAATATGAGTTCCTGTCTCCCAGGTCCCCTGTCCCTCCGCGCCCATGAAAGCAAAGCGGCTCGTACCATTCCAGGCCGTCACTGCCGCAGAAACAAGCGGCCCTGCCGAAACCCGCAGCAAACGCGGGATCCCCCCAGAGCAGTTGCCGCTGGGTTCCCGGCCAAAGACGATGTACGACACCCCATCTTCTCCCTTCCTGCAACAACGAAAAGAAACCATAACGGGAAGAACCTGGTATGACGAGTTGGGTGGGAGGATCGGGGATGGAATTCCTTTCGTTTTTTCTGATTGACGCGTGATGGTAGGGGAGACCCGATTGCTCCGCCGTTTTCTTTGGAGAGAACACGGGAGTGCCCCCTGCGTCAAGCACGGCCTTAAGGTGCTCTTCCGTGACGTTTTTGGCGTGCATGTCGATTTCAATTTTCCGGCCGCTATTCACGAAAGGAGTCACCGCGCTGAACAGTTTTCGCCAATAGGAATAGTTTCCTTCCGGAATACCCCCTTCACTATGTACGCGGAAGGTAAGTCCGGTAATATTGGGACAGGCAGTTAAAATCATACGAAGCGCATCGTAGCTGTATTGAGCGTGTGCGCTGCCGCCGAGATCTCCTGAAAGGCCTTCAATGCTATATTGGTCGGACTTGACGTAAAAATTGGAATTCCAAATAGCTAAAGTAAAATCAAGGCCGCGCAAGGCACACCCATCGGAAATATATTTCAGCATCGCCAGATTGGCCTCACGCGTGGAAGCCGAAACATTGGTAACCGATACGCCACCGACAGAGACAAAATAGGGATAGATGAAGGCGAAATAGGCGTCCTTTATCCGGACGGTGGTGCTGGTGGTGAAATTGCTGACCTGACCGCTGCCCCAGGCAAGCCGGTTGAATCTTTCTGTAGCAAGCATCGTCAAATATTCGTCCCAAAATGCTTTGTCAAGAAAGGTGGGAAGATCTTCCTTTGTATTTGCAAAGGGTTTATTGACACAACGTATTTTAGTGTTGGTTTGCTCAACTAGTGGAGTAGGAATCGTACATGCAGTTTGAACAGTATCATGATAAAGAACCCTGTCGGTAAGTTCTAGAAGAGCGTATATCAGTCCCCGCACGTCGCTGCCTGACGCCAAAACCACGGAACGTCCGGAAAGGGATCCATTCAATAGGGCCAGAGCCTCAGGGGATTTAGGCACACTGGCGCCAATCTGACCTGTAAGGGCGGCTGTCCCGGAACTTGCTACAATAGCAATATCGCCAGCAGGAGCCTGGGATATGCCCTGAAAAATTTGTACTGTCTTGCCGTGACCTTCCAGCGCTTGCTTCAACTGGTTTATGGCCCATTGAGCCGGAGCGGAATTTGCGATGATATCGACGGGATCAACAATTATTGAAACCCCGCTGACAACCTGGGCAAAAATATTTGATCCTAGGCTTGATGCCGCGACCGCGCCTGCCGTTGTAACCGTCGCATCCCTGAGAAAACGACGACGAGTGATAAGATATTGGTTCATAAAGGCTGCTCCTTGACAAATGAGCCACTTGCAAAACCCTCTGAATCCCAGCGGAACAGCTCTGCCGCTGACCTTTCGGAAAGCGACATAATTCTATTTCCACAATAGCGGAAATTACGGCACTTATCAAGTCCAAAATTCGTTTTTTTGAAAAAGCGATAACTTATTTATTTATATGTTGTTATGTTCATTTCAATGCCGTATCATGCCTGTAATAATACAATGTTACCAACAATGAGGAGACAAATGGTATGACAGCAATGGCAAATCTTGGCAGTTTATGGAACAGCATCCAAGCGTGGCTCTTTCCGATGCTGGAAGACGAGCTGGGCGAACTTGACGAGAAGCACCGTGAATTCGTATCCGTCTGTGAGCTTTGTTCGCCGCAGGCCTGCGTGGAATCTTATCGTTGGGTGGGCAACGGCTGCCCGCCGGCCAGTCGTCTGGCCTTGTGCAAAGCGTTCATCGCCAAGGCCGTCTGGGATTGCCATCCCGCTGGCACAGATGAGTGCCCGGCGTATCACCAATCTCTACGATCTGGCCGATGCCGCGTATGATGCTATGGAAATTCGCCTCATGTCCGAACGACTCGGCCACGTCGCCCTGATTGACCACAACCCCCGTCGCGGTGAAAAACGCCAGTTCACGCCCTCGGAAGCGGTTCGGTATCGCCAGCGAAACAGCGCTGAACGGGTCAACTCGCATCTGCACGGCAACCACAGCGGACGGCATGTGCGTGTTCGCGGCGGTGTGAAGGTGGCCGCCCATCTGAGCTTCGGGCTGCTGGTCATCGCCGCCATCACGGCCGTTGCTGCCGTCGATACGGCCGTCGACATCACAGCGCTTGTGCCAGCCGCGTTCTGGGTTGGGAAATACGGTCACGGTGTCACCGGAATAGGAAATCGTGCTTACCTCCGGTGCGGCCGTCACTGTCGATGCCATAGCCGCCAGCATGACCAGTACCAGAGACAACCTATAGGCCAACTTGATCAGTTTGTGATCCATTTTATTTCCCCTTAAATATTAGAGCCTCTTGCAAAACCCCCCGAATCGCGATGGAATGTTCCATTCGCCGATGTCTTCGGGAAGTCAGCCTGAAGCATAGTCATTATGGTCTGCGAGCCCCCGGGCCCCGCTGGAGGGTTGGGTTGTTCATGGCCGGAAAGACAAGTCTCAACGGCAAGGCGAAAGTGACGATGAGAAATGTCTACGGCTTTCGGACGTACAAAACCCTTGAAATGGCCCTCTATCACAGCCAAGGAGCACTTCCCGAGCCCCAATTCACCCATAGATTCTTCTGACGAGGCGTAAAGGAAAAGAGTCAAACCGCAAACGGTAACAAGGCCAGATGCCATACCATTACTGAGACATGGCAACGCGGAAGCCAATGAAGCTGAACGGGCCGTCCGGCCCGAACCCGCGGCGTTTGGCGGAACGGGTGCTCATCCCCCTGAATTCCCAGGAACCGCCACGAATGACACGGTTACCGCCACGATCGCCGGACTCTGGGCCGGTTGGATCGTCTGCGGGGGACGCGGCATAGTATTGCGAGCCGTAAAAATCCGCACACCACTGCCAGGCATTTCCGTGCATGTCGTAGAGCCCAAAGGCATTGGGCTTGAATGAACCTACCGGCGAGGTGAACGCATAGCCGTCGCTGGCCTTCAGCGTGCCTTTCTGATCCGGGAACTTCACCTTGAGCGCCGCATCGGCCACGTTGGCGACCGTGACCAGCGCCTCGAAATCGTCGCCGCTGTAATAGCGGGTTGTCGTCCCGGCACGGCAGGCGTATTCCCACTCAGCCTCCGTGGGCAATCGGTAGGTCTTGCCCTCCTTCTTGCTGAGCCACTTGCAGAAGGCCACGGCGTCGTTCCAACTCACGTTGACCACGGGGTGCTCGTCGGTCTGCTCGAAACCCGCGTTCCGCCAGGAGCCTTTCTTGTTGAAGACGAACTTCAATTGACCTACCTCCTTCGTGTCAGGGTCCCAGTTAGTAGCCCCCGGCCTCGTGCCCTTCTCCGCGTCCGTCACGTACTTCGTGTCAGCGACAAACTGCCGAAACTGGCCCAGCGTTACATGGTAGGTGCCCAGGTAGAACGGCTTCGTGATCCGCACGGGGTGCTGCGGATGCTCGTTCCTGAAAAAGTCTGCGGGCAGAGGGTTATCGGGATAGGTCTTGTTTAATAAGGCCACCGTGGCCTCCGATGACTCGCCACTGCCCATCTTGAACTCGCCCGCCGGGATGAGCGTGAGCTTCATCCCGATGGAGTTGGTGACTTGCTTCTCGCCGCTGGCCGCCTTGGGAGTCCCTGCTTGTTTGCTTCTTCCGATAGTCGAGGGAACGTACTCACCTTCATATATTTTCACATCATCAATCCAGAAGGCACCTATGCGACCGCCGAAATGGAAGCCAAACTGTACGTCCAGGTCCTTTGGGAGAACACCCGTGGTCAAGTGCAATTCGGTCCATTCCTCGGTGATGTCGAGATCGTCTCCCCCGGCGAGTGTGGGCCAAAGAAGAGTCGTCTCGTCCCGATGCTCGAGGACCACGCGTGTCTGGAGTTTACCGCTCTTGGATTTCAGGAATGCCGACGCGGTGTATATCTTACCTTTCTTTAGGGTGACTTGTTGGCCAGGCGTCACAGGCTTAATTTGAAGCTTCCAGACTGCGGTCTCACCCTCCGTTTTGGTATTCTCTATGTAGTAACAGTAGTTTCCCTCCACCGGCCTATCGGGAACCGCAGCACCCACCAGAGCAGAAACCACTTGAACGTTCTCTATCGGCCCGCTGAACCCCCAGCCGCCCCTCTCCAAACCGCCGTTCGGCAACAGATTGACCACGCCGCCCTGCGCATAGCTCGACGATGCTCCCAATCCCAAGAAAATCACCATCACCAAAAGGATTTTCATTACTTTTCTTTCCACATTCTGCTTTTTCATTTTTCTACTCCTGTTAAATAAAATATGGTTCAACTCCAAAAAAGTTGGTGAATTTACTATTACTTTCTGGGTTTAACTAATGAAAAAGACGGATTTATCGCATTTTAGACACCAGCCTATATGCTCTTTAAGTGGCGGTACCGCTAAAGATACAGCCAATGCTGAATGCCACTATCGAGGTGGTCGGATTGCTTCCTATTGCGGCCTTATCTTCCCCGATAGCAGTCCTATTATTCATATATACGTTTATTTCTTAAATCGTTAAATCAAAAAGACTTAAATCAATATATCTATACCTTCTGCCAACTTTATTGGAGAAGAACCAGAATTTTATTATATTTCTGTCCTTTTTATACCGCAATGGCCGGTATTTTGTCTCGTTGTTTTAATAATTCCATTTTTTCCTTGCAAAAAACTGGTTTTAAAATATAATATAATCGATGCTTTGCCTTATAAGGACTTAATTGCCCAGAAAAGATTCAAAGAATAAGACTTTTTAAGGTTTTTACACATTTTGCCATAATCGATACGAGGGGTGTATCTTTACGATAAGATAAGAACCTGCAAAAAAAATGACATTAATCAAGGAGACTAAATGATGAAAATGGGCATGAAAAAAACAACATCCATAGTATCTATTTTGACTCTGTTATGGCTTAATTCAATCTCAATTGCTAATACTGTTAGTGGAGATTTAATGACCTGGCACAGGGTATCAGTAACCTTTAATGGGCCCAATACCAGTGAATTAGATACGGTTAATCCCTTTTTGAACTACCGCCTGCAAGTCCAATTTACCGGACCCTCGGGTCAAATTTATAATGTCCCCGGCTTTTATGCCGCCGATGGCGACGCGGCCAACACCAGCTCTGAATCCGGTGATAAATGGCGTGTCCATTTTACCCCGGATCAGACGGGGCAATGGAATTATATTGCCTCTTTTCGGACAGGCTCGAACATCAGTATAAGCCTGGACCCGGCGGCGGGAACATCCGCCGGCTTTTTCGATGGGGCGACCGGCTCCTTTACCGTACTTCCTACCAATAAAACCGGCAATGATTACCGTGCCAAGGGAATGTGCCGCTATGTCGGCAAACATCACCTGCAATTTGCCGGCAATGGCGAATATTTTCTCAAAGGCGGAGCCGACAGCCCGGAAAACTTTCTGGGCTATTGGGAATTTGACAATACTTTCTACGGCGGCGGCGGCACAAGCAGGCCTATGCCCGATGGTTTACATCACTATGATCCTCATGCCGTTCACTGGCAGCCCGGCGACCCGACCTGGGGTAACGGCAAAGGAAAAAATATCATCGGCGCCGTCAACTACCTTGGCAGCAAGGGGATGAATACTATTTATTTTCTGACTTACAATGTCATCTATGGAGACGGCAGAGATACCTGGCCCTGGACTACGCAGACAGAACGCTATCGTTTTGATGTCTCCAAGCTCGCCCAGTGGGAAATTGTTTTTTCCCAGATGGACGCGAAAGGAATTCAGGCGCATTTTGTAACAACGGAATCTGAAAACTGCGGGCAATTGGGAAGCGGCTTCAGCGATATGCGAAAATTGTATTATCGGGAACTCGTTGCACGATTCGCGCACCATCATAATGTCATTTGGAACATTGGCGAGGAAAATAGCAACTCTGTTCAGCAAGTCAAAGACTTTGCCGATTATATCCATGCACAAGACCCGTATGACCATCCCGTAACGGTTCATACCAATTACGGAGCTGCGCTGACCCGCTATGCCAATTTTTATGGCCATCCGACGCTCGAAGCCACATCCATTCAGGGCGACGGCAGCAGTTACAATAGCTGGGCTATCCAAATCCGTCAGCTCTCCGCGCAGGCAGGACGTAAATGGGCGGTTTATGGCGACGAACAGGGACCGGCGGTGAACAGCTCGATGAATAATCTGGATCAGCTTCGCAAACAGGCCTTGTGGGGAAATTATATGGGCGGCGGCGCCGGCGTCGAATGGTACTGGGGATACCAAGGAACATTTGGCGATATACAGTCCGAAGACTGGACCGTTGCCGAACCGCTCTGGAATATGACCAAATACGCAATGGACTTCTTTCAGACCTATTTGCCGTTTGCTGAAATGGAGCCGGACAACAGCCTGACTTCCTCGACCAGCGATTATTGCTTCTATAAAGCCGGCCAGGTCTATGCGGTTTACCTGCCTTCCGGCGGCACCACCGATATCAGTTTGCCGGCAGGTTCCTATACCGTAAAATGGTATAATCCAAGAAGCGGCGGCGCTTTGCAGGATGGCTCGGTTACTGCGATTGAAGGACCCGGCTCATTCAGTATCGGTCAGGCTCCCGCCAATACGACTCTGGATTGGGCGGTCTTAATTACAACCAATCTGGTGACCAAAATCCCCGGCGATTTCAATAATGACGGCTGTGTCAGTTTGACAGATATGACTCTTTTTCTGGCCGACTGGCTCCGCTGCAATGACCCCGCCGATATTTCTTGCGAAGATGTATTGACTCCGGCATCACCGGCGCCGCAGGTTGCTTTCACAGAGCCTTTGGCCGAGGATATTATCGTTGCCTCGGTCGCCCCGATTTTAAGCGTTTCAGCAGGCGTTAATGGAACTGTTCCCTATACACTGCAAAGCATTACCGTCGGCTCTTATACGATTTTGGCCGCTCAGCTCAAAACCGGCACATCCAGCGGCACTGTAACCAACGGCGGCGTGATTGCAAATGTCGATGATTTTGATTTGAATACGATTGCAGCACGCAATAACGCCAATCCTGCCTACATCGAGACAGTGCTGTTCGGCGGTCAAAACTGGCAGGACACCAACGGAAACAATCCCGATTTTTTCTTATTTGAAAATGGAAGCGCTACTGATGCAACAGCAACTCCAGACAGCCCCGTAACCGTGCAGGCAATATTTACTGACAATTCTCTCGGACAAAGTATCTCGTTGGTTGCGGCCAATTGGGCATGGACCGGACTGAATAAAGTGGGTACGCCGGACGCGGGTCGAAGAATCTTCGGAACCTCTTTTGCCATCACCGACCTCAAAGACGCCGCAGGGGTTTTCCTGACCAATGCGTCCATAATCAAAGGGCTACGAATTTCCAATGCCGGGCTTGATCCGGCTGGTTTATTTGCCGCCGTCGAATCGGGGCCTAATTCGCATTGGCAGCTCAATGAGGGCGACGGAACCATCACGGTTGACTCCATCTCCAACAGCTATCCCAGCGACGGGACACTGATCGGCAATATCGCATGGGCCGTCGGCCCCAATCCAGTCTCGACTCCAATAACCACAATCGATTTCGGCAACGCCTTGTCTTTCCCCGCCGGCAGCGGCTATGTGGATTGCGGCACGGATGTTAAGCTTCAGCAAATTACCAATAAACTGACTCTGGCAGCGTGGATCAAAACCGAAACCGGTAACGGCGGCAGCGTCATCGCCAAAGGAACACAATACGGACTGTCGATCGACGCAGGCCCGGGCAAAGTCCGTATGACTGCGCCTTGCGGCAATGCCGCAATCATCGAATCGATCAGCTCCGTGGATGACGGCAACTGGCATCATATCACCGCGGTCTTTGACGGCAGTACGATCAAGTTTTATATAGATTCACGGCTGGATAATACCGTCGCGGTAACCGGCTCCTATGACTCCTGTGCAAATGCAGCGGATGCCGTAGAGATGGGTTCAGGATTTGTTGGCTTCATAGATGATATCCGCCTCCAGTCGCTGGCCATGTCTCAGCAGGACATCGTCCAGTTAAGCGGAATTACCAACGATCCTCCGCAGGTCAGCGCCGGCCCGGATCAAACCGCCTTCCTTCGCGGCCCGACAGCGTTTCAGATGAACGCCGCCGCTGTGGATGATGGAAAGCCTCTGCCGCCGACCTTAACCTTAACCTGGACCGTTCAGAGCAAACCGGCTGGCTCAACCGTGGTCTTCTCGCCCGATGCGGCAGTCGAAGACCCGCTGGTTACCGTCGATACCGCCGGCACATATGTACTGCGGCTGACTGCCAACGACAGCCAACTGACCGCCTATGACGAAATGACCATTATCGCTGTCGAACCCAATTGTCAGTATGTCCGCGACCACAATCTGGCGATCTCCAAAGATATTGCCGGCCCGCAGGGAATCTCCGACTGCCGAGTGGATCTGTACGATTTTGCCAAATTGGCCGAAAACTGGCTGATTTGCAGCCAGTAACGGCCTTGTAGTTTATTGAAAACTTGGGACTGTCCCGAATGGCGGTTCGTTAAGGAATTTGGGACAACAACCTCCTTGTTCGACAACTTGAGTGCGTAAAAGAAAATTCACGCGGTTTGTCGATAACAGTAGTAAATACCTATGGTTATACATATTTCGTCAATTTATAAAAAACCTTTAATCGTTTTGGGAAGTCTTAAGCAACCGCCATTCGAACCTGACACCTTTATTTATCCTTTTATCGGACCAAAGGAATCCATACATCCATATAAGCTAATCCACGGTTTGCCCATGCGTAATAAGGAATCAGTTCTATTTCTACTGAACCTTCTCCCGAGATATTCATTTGTTTGGGTTTCAAAGGACGATACAGTTCATGCTCTTTCCATTTTACTGAGCTTTGTTCTTTTGATAGTTGTGGATTGTTTTTTACAAAAGTTTCTTTTTCTTCCTGATTAAGGGCTTTCCCTTTCAACACAGTTACCCCTCCCAAAAAGTCATCTCGGTGTTCAGGTGTCAGTTTTATATTGGCAGAAAGGTATACGCCGTTTTTAAATATTTCCTCGCCACCATCCTGTTTTGGCAGTTCCAAACAATAAACCACCGGCCCACGCATTACAGCGACCTTATTATTCAAGTTTACGGCTTTGGGATTTGCTTCCATCAAACGTACAGGCATCGGAAAATCCAAAACTATCTTATCTCCAACTGACCATCTGCGCTCAATTTTCAAATAACTTCCCGGCTGTGGTTTTTCTGATATTTTTTCTCCGTTTACAACTACAACAGGATTTTCCGTCCACCCGGGAATTCTGAAATGAATGGGAACGGACTCGTTTTCTGTTTTTTCAATATTTATAGTAACCTGTCCGTCCCAGGGATAATTGGTGGTCTGGGTCAGGGCAATTTTTGTACCATCCGCCAAGGTGCTTGTAAGCTGATTTCCACCGTAAAAATTAATCCACAGCGCACCCTCATCAGAAATATTATAAAACCAGTTGTGTATTTGAGCCGTGGTACGCGTTACGCTTGGCGGACAGCAATAACAGTTCATATCATCCCAGCGTACACCACTGTGATGGGTAGCTACTATTCTATTTGGATCTGCTCCCATTTTGTGTGGTGCTTTTTTACCCTCAGTACCGTCCCAGCTTAAGGGATTACAATAAAACCAGTGCTCTCCCAGTAAATCGACCCCTGAGTTTAAGGTATTATACATCATCCGTTCTGTCCAGTCGGCATATATTGCTTCACCTGTGAGCATAAACATGCGGTAATTAAACATCCCTGTACCGATATTGGCACAAGACTCATTGTATCCATTGGGTTGAATATAAGGTTCGTTAGCAAAATTTTCATGTACCTCATCACCCCGTGGTGAAATTTCATGTTCCTGTCCGCCCATTGCTACGGCACATGTAATATCTATTTTTTTCCAGTGTATATCTTTCCATATCCGCTCCAGTGCTTCCAGAATCTCTTCATCCCCGGTTTCAGCATATAAATCAGCCGCACCACAGTAAAAATAATTTCCGGTAACCGCATGTCCAACGGCCATCGTCTCCTTGCGCAGCGGTACCCGATCCTGTGTCTGATCGGTTCCCCCCATGCTGTGATCGCGATCCGGATTTGGCCTGCTTCCCCGATTATTAATCATGATTTCAAGAAGTTCAAGGTACTTTGAATCACGGGTGGTACGGTACATTTCTGCCATACCCATAAATACTGAAGGATTCCAGGGATAACGGGCCATGTGAACCGGTTCAGCTTTCCACTGATTGTAAAGGAAGTCAGCATTCTTTTTTGCGATTTCCATAAAATTCTCTTTTCCCGTTGCCCGAAAATGAATGCAGGCTGCGGTTAACAGGTGTCCCATATTGTAACACTCATGGGCATTTACCCGCTGGAAGCGTTTTGATATATCGTGTCCGATGTTAGTAGAGATATACCCGTCAGGCTCCATGGCCTTTGAAATAATCTCAATCCATTCATCCATTTTTTTATCCAGCTCCGGATCTTTGGTTATATTATACACATGAGCCATGGATTCTATCCACTTATAATTGTCACCATCACCCCACGGAGTGCCATATTTGTGCCCTTCGATCAAACCTGCTGCCTCTTTTATCCTGTTCAGATTTGCACTTCCTCCTCCTGACATTGTCCTTTCCAGGGTGGGCAACATTTTGGTCGCGGCAAGTTCAAAGCGTTCGGCCCAAAAACCTTCTGTTAACCTGGTATCCTGCATGGGTAAACTGCGTAACTTAGTATGCGGACTTTTTGAATTATCAATGACCCCGCGTTCATGGGTTTGACGCTCTCTTTTTTGATTACAGCCGGATACCAGCATGATTGCCAACACGGACATGAATAATTTTAGTAAGGTTCTTCTTTTCACTGGTTCTTTTCTCCATTTTATTGGTATTTGATTAATTTGTGAGCCACTTGCAAAACCTCCGAAACGCGGCCGAACGGCTCGGTCGCTGACCTTTCGGAAAGCGACATAATTCTATTTCCACAATGGCGAAAATTACAGCACTTGTCAAGTTCAAAATTCGGTTTTATTTTTTTTGAAAAACCTATAAGTTCTTTATTTATATATTGTTATGCTCATATGAATGATGTATCATACCTGCAACAATATAATAGTTCACGATGAGGAGATAAAAGGTATGACAGCAATGGCAAATCTTGGCAGTCTGTGGAACAGCATCCAAACCTGGCTCTTCCCGATACTGGAAGACGAGCTGGGCGAACTTGACGAGAAGCACCGTGAATTCGTTGTCGTCTGCGAGTTTTGCTCGCCGCGGGCCTACATGGCGTCCTACCGTTGGGTGGGCAACGGCTGTCCGCCTGCCAGCCGTCTGGCCTTGTGCAAAACGTTCATCGCCAAGGCCGTCTGGGATTTTCCCACCACCCGCGGGCTGTCGATCAAAATCCTATGTAAATCTTCACCCAAACACTGCTCAACGTGGGATTCTTCCTGCCCGCACTCACTGCCGCAACACCGTTTCATGAGGTTTTGCAAGAGGCTCTATTATCTACTGAACTTTTTTAAAACTGAATTGTTGGAGTCCAAATGGGGCTTTTTGACGACTAATTTTAATAGCCATGTATCCGAATCTAATGCGATATTTTCCTGTGGGCAATGCGGGTTTATATAAAAAACGCAAGCATCGCCGCAATCAGGCCGTAAATGACCATCGGAAAAGACGTCCTTTTCAGAATAAACCCCTCTTTGTTCATAATACCCAAAATTGAGCAGACTGCCACGATGTTATTGATGCAAACCATATTGCCCATTGCTCCGCCTACATTCTGTAAACTCAGAATCGTCGTCCGGGATAAATGCAAGTTTTGAGCAATCGAATCCTGAATTCCGCCAAAAGTCATATTGGATACGGTATTGCTCCCGGCAAAAAAAGCCCCAACGGCTCCCATAAAGGATGCGAAATATTTCCAGTTTTCCCCGGCCGCATTCGCAAACGTATTGCCTATAATTATCGTACAAGCCCCATCGCCGCCGACCATCAGCAGCCGGACAAAAACCAGCGCCCCAAGCAGGGCAAGAATCGGATGGTACATCCGATGATAGGACTGGTGACAAACCTCCCCAAAATCCCGCCTGTTGACACGGCGCCAAGGGAAAAAATTCCTTTCAAATTACCCGTGGTGAGAAATACGGGTTAGCCACCGCGGCCTGCGGCCGCAACCCAAATATTTAACCACAGATTGGCACAGATTCCCACTGATTAAAAAATAATCATAACATGCTTTATTAAAATAAGTTACAGGTCGACATAAAATAAAAACGAGCAGAAAAAACAAGACGTTGATGGATTGTAGTACGAAGAATACTTTTTAAACGCAAGAGGCGCAAGAGATTGTAAAATGTATATCCCTTGGGGACAGGTTGGAAAATGGTGTGGATGAAAAAATGAAGCGGGTAAAGAGCGAATAAAGCTCCTGACCCCTTAAAATTATCCCATTTCCTGGCCGCGTTCCCGACTCGTAGTTTGAATTACTTCGACCCAGTGCAGTGCATTGACGCCTGTGCCATCGGCTATCTGGTGACGACAACTGAAACCGCAAGCTACAACAGTCGTTCCTGCTTCACAGCGTTGAATGGCCGGGAAAAGTCGTTGCTTCCCTATCTGCATCGAAAGTTCATAATGCTCTTTTTCGTAGCCGAACGAGCCTGCCATTCCGCAGCAGCCGGAGTCTATTTCTTTCACACTGATGCTGGGCACAAGGTCGAGCATCTGCTTCATAAACGTCGTTCCATAGAGCGATTTTTGATGACAATGCCCATGAATCAGAATTTTCTTATATGGCGATGTAAAAGCACACTTGATTGCACCGTCCTTCACCTGACGATAGAGAAATTCATCTATCATCATCACATTCTGCTTTATTCTTTCGCCAAGCTGGACATCATCAATCAAATCGGGCAAATCGTCTGTCAGCGCCGAGCAGCAGCCCGGCTCGCAAACCACGATTTTAAGCCCTTGTGCAATATACTTGTCCAGATTCCGCAGTGTTCGTTCACCAGCAACCTTGGCCTCTCGCAAAAAGCCGTGCGAAATCTTCGGCCTTTGGCAGCAGCCTGCATTTGCCGGTATCACCTCATAGCCGCACGATTCGAGCAGCTCGACCGCCGAGATTCCGACATTTGGTTGGTGATAGTTCATATAAGTATCTTCAAAAAGAACGACTTTACGTTTCAGGCTGCTATTTGGTTTGGACCGCAGGCTGAACCATTTTGTAAAAGTCTGATTTGCATACAGAGGCGGCACGCGTCGGCTGTCGAAGCCCGCAATTTTTTCAAGTGCTTTTCGGAATAGTGTTGTTTTCTGTATCGAGTTTACTATCGGGGCCTTCCAGCCCGCAATCATCGAAGCCATTTTTGCGGAGTTTGCAATAATCCTTTCCCGTAAAGGTACACCATGGGCATCGTGATATTTCTGCAGGAATTCGCTTTTGAGTTTTGTAAGGTCAACGTTGCTCGGACACTCGGATTTACAGCTCTTGCACGAAAGGCATAAGTCCATCACCTCGTACAAACGTTTGCTTGTCATGCCGTTGAGGCCTAATTGTCCGCTCATGGCGAGGCGCAGCGCATTTGCTCGGCCGCGTGTTGAAGTTTCCTCGTCGCGCGTCGCTCGATAACTTGGGCACATCGTTCCGGCAAGTGTCTGGCGGCAGGCTCCCACGCCTGTACACAGTTCTACCGCACCGGCAAAACTGCCGTCTTCGCGGTAATGATAGAATGTTGGCTCAGTTGGAGTTACGTATTCTGTGCCGAAGCGAAGATTCTGTTCAAGCGGACTTGGATCAATAATGACGCCGGGATTCATAAGGCCATCCGGGTCAAAAAGTTTTTTGACCTGTCGAAAGGCCTGATAAATCTGAGTGCCGAAAAATCTTTCAAGATACGGGCTTCTTATTCTGCCGTCGCCGTGCTCGCCGCAAAATGAGCCGCCGTATTTTTTCACCAGTTCAAAGGCAAAATCGGTGATGGCCTTGAGGTTATCGATATCCCTTTGTTTTTTAAGGTCTAAAACCGGCTGAACATGTATCAAGCCGACGCTGGCGTGAGCATACATCGGCACGGGCACGCCGCGGCTCTTACAGAACTTAACTACCTGGTCAATGTATTCCGGCAACACTTCTATTTGGACGGCTGCATCTTCAATCACGGAAATCGGTTTGGGGTCGCCCTTCATACCAAGCATAAGGCCGAGTCCACTTTTCCGAGCGCCCCAAACTTTGGCCTGTTCTGCCGGTTCTATTATGACGGGACACATGTATCCGAGTTTGAGATTCTTCAAATCAGCGGCAAGGGCATGTGCCTTGCTGTTGGCCTGCTCCTGCGAATCGCCGAAAAACTCAACTATCAAAATAGCTTCCGGGTCGCCCTGAATAAATCCGCACAGCGGAGCAACATTGAGATTTTTTCGGCCGCGGGTAATTATGTCAGAATCGATAATCTCTACCGCCGAAGGTTTGTGTTTCAGAATCGGCGCAACCGTGCGAACGGCCTCAAGCAGCTCAGCAAAATGAACTGCGCAAAGCGCCTTGTACTTGGGCAGCGGCATCAGATTAAGCTTAGCCTCAAGGAATACGCCCAAGGTGCCTTCGCTGCCTACCATAAGTTCGGCAAGATTCCAGTTATCCGTATTGATGAAGGAATCGAGATTATAACCCTGGACGCGTCTCACCAATTTGGGAAATCGTTTTTCAATTTCATTGCGGTTGGCCTCGATTATTTTTTTGAATTCACGCAATATCTGCGCCTGCCGCGGGTTCTGTGAATCGGATGCAAGGCGCTGATATTCTTCGCGCGAAAGGTTTTTCAATTGCAGAGCAGTCCCATCCGCAAGCAGCGCTTTCGTCTCGAGAACGTGCTGACGCGTAATGCCGTACACAATGCTTTTTGTGCCGGACGAATTATTTCCCACCATCCCGCCGATGGTAGCGCGGCTGGAAGTGGCCGGGTCCGGCGCAAAGAAAAGCCCGTGCGGCGCCAGCGCCGCATTTAATTCATCAAGCACAATTCCCGGCTGAACCCTCACCCAGCGTTTCTCAACGTTGAGTTCCAGAATCCTGTTCATATATTTCGTGAAGTCTATGACCATTGACGAGCCGGTCGTTTGTCCGGCAAGGCTGGTGCCGCCCCCTCGCGGCAGAATGCTCACCTTGTGTTCAGCGGCAATCCGTACGGCTGTACGCACGTCATCATCATCGCGAGGCACGCACAACGCGACAGGTTTGATTTGATAGATACTCGCATCGGTGGCATAAATGGCCAGAGTTACAGGATCGAACGAAACTTCGCCGCATACCGACTTGGTTAAAGCCCGCTCAAATGCTTTGAGTTTTGAAGTTTCCATCTGCTTGTCCTACAAAACTATTTTCCCTTGATTATTTTACGAAGCGCCGCCAACAGTATGTTAACATGATTCGGGGTACTGCTGCAGCCCATCAATCCTATACGCCAGAACTTTCCCGCAAAGTCGCCGAGTCCTGCGCCGATTTCTATATTGTATTCCTCAAGCAGTTGCTTACGCACCGCCGCATCGTCAAGGCCGGCAGGTATACTCACGGCATTCAGCATCGGCAGACGATACGGAGCGTCGACCACAAACTTGATGCCGAGCTCTTCAAGTCCCGCTTTTAGTAGCTCATGATTGCGTTTGTGCCGTTCAAATCGCTGCGGCAGACCTTCTTCGAAAATTATCCTCAATGCCTCATGCAGCGCATACAGCATTGAGACCGGAGCCGTGTGGTGATACGTACGCTTGGCGCCTTCCCAATATTTTTTGACCATTGTCAGGTCGAGATACCAGCTCTGCACTTTGGTCTTTCGTTTATCCATCACCTCAATGGCGCGCTGGCTGAACGACACCGGCGAAAGCCCCGGCGGCGCGCTTAGGCATTTTTGTGTGCCGCTGTAAACTGCGTCAATTCCCCACTCATCTACCCGAACATCGGTGCCGCCCAGCGACGTAACCGTATCGACAAGGAACAACGCACCGGCATCGTGCGCCATCTTGCCGATTTCTTCAAGCGGCTGGAGCACTCCGGTCGAAGTTTCTGCATGAACGACAGCCACAAGCCTGGGACGGCATTTTTCCAACGCTTTCTTGACATCGGCCGGCTTTATCGGGCTGCCCCACGGCGCATCAACCCTTACAAGTTTTGCCCCGCACCGTTCCACAATATCGCACATGCGAGTGCCAAAAACTCCGTTCACACAAACCACCGCCGTGTCGCCTGGCTCAAGAAGATTGATAAAGCAGGTTTCCATCCCCGCGCTGCCAGTGGCAGAAATCGCGAACGTCAGATTATTGCCGGTTTTGAAAAGATTCCGCAGCATCTCTTTGACCTCGTCCATAATTACAATAAACTGCGGGTCAAGATGACCGATCATCGGGATGGCCATCGCCTGCAGCACACGTGGATGAACATCGCTTGGACCGGGGCCCATCAGAAAACGGGCAGTTGGGTTTAACTCATGAGCAATCACGTTTTTCTCCTAATTGTAGGTTTAAAATGAGAATCGAACCAGATTATTACATAAAGATTCATAGCACCTAAATTTTCGCCTTAACAATTCTCTCAATATTATAGAACTTTCGACACATGGGTCAATAAAATAAGTAAATTCCCACGGGTTAAAACCCGTGGCATTGGCCGTAGCAGGCTTCGCCTGTCCGCCTTTGGCGGATACTTCCATCTACGGGTTAAAACCCGTAGAATTACGAAGGAATATTAAAATAACTTGATAGTATACTCGACAGTCATAAGTTCTCGCCGCCTGATTCCGCGTTACAGGCAGGCCTTTTTTTTTTAGCAATGTCATGTTGATTGTCGTTATTTCCTCAACGATGTCAAGAAGCTTCTTGTAGTTTTGAGAGTATTGTCTGGCCTTATCTTCCTTCTCTTTCCCCAAGTAAATCATAGATGTCT